>Ga0187893_10000253_pt1 | contig 137812 bp, 132 predicted proteins | sample MA1701074metaG_FD_139574 | JGI IMG/M metagenome (GOLD analysis project Ga0187893, IMG submission 139574) | White microbial mat communities from a basaltic lava cave in the Kipuka Kanohina Cave System on the Island of Hawaii, USA - MA170107-4 metaG ...
ACGGTTACCAGGAACGCCATCGGTCGCATGAGTTCGCGCTGACGCAAGAATCATCCATCGACTTCGACGCGAAGCGTTGCGTCGGCTGACGCATCAAAGCTCGCTTTATGCGTCAGCGCGAACGCAACGCTTCGCAACTCTAGCACGAAACCTGTACGTTTATACAGCTTCACGTTTCGTGCTCTCCGCATCGTTTTCGTACCTCTTGTCCCGATCCGTCGCGGCCTATCGGGGCTGAACGTGTTTTATCAAGATACAACTTCAATTTAACGAGAGCCGGGTTTCCAGTTAACCGGCATCCTCCGTAACCGGAATATGCATTTCTCATCATACCCTTACATCACATAGCTTATGCAACAAAGGTGATAACCACCAGCAAAGACCCGTTGCAACAGCACGGGCCTCCGATATCGAAGTCTGCCAGTCTTCCCGCCGTTACTCCTCACCCCTCACGCCTCTCGCCTCACGCCAACTCATCAATCGACCTCGGCCAGCTCTTCTTCAGCAGGCGGGAAAGCGACCGATCGGCAAGCAGCTTTCCGCCCGTCTGGCAGCGCGCGCAGTAGTTGGTCTCGTTCTCGGCATAGACGATTCGCTGCACCGGCGAGCCGCAGACCGGGCAGGGCTTGCCGTACCGGCCGTGAACCGTGAAGCCTTCCCGAAAGGCGGTGACCTTCTCGGGAAACTCGCCACCGCTTTCCTCCCGCAGCCGCTGAGTCCATTCGCTCAGCACTTGGCGGGTCGCCTCGAACAGCCGGTCCTCTCCACTTCGGCTGCGAGCGCCGCGGATGACCACGAAGCTTGCGCATAGGTGGCGTCAACAGACTGTTGAGGGCGGAGGGAGCCCACGCCGAGGCGCCCTTGGACTGCGGAACGAACGTGCTAGGCTATAAAGGGTTCATCCGAAGAGGGTGCGCAAGACACCCACGGCAAATCGGGGGTAAACGAAGCGGTGTCACGGCAATCGCTGTATCTCATAGAGGAGGAGTGATCATGATTACTCGAACGACGCTCGAGCGGTTACGCCATTGCATTGCGGCGACAATCGCCGGCGGTCTCACGTTGGGTGCGTCCGCGGCCCTCGCCCAGGGCGTGACGGACGAAATGCTGTTGAACGCGCATAAGGAGTCGGACAACTGGCGAATGGTGGGACGCGATTACATGAGCACGCGCTACAGCCCCCTGGGCCAGATCAACACCCGAAACGTAAAGCGGCTGGTTCCCAAGTGGACCTTCTCCTTCGGCGTGCTCGACGCGCAGAATACGACGCCCCTGGTTCACGACGGAGTGATGTACGTCACCTCTTCCCACGGCCGCACCTTCGCGGTGGATGCCAGGACGGGGACCATGCGCTGGCAGTACAACCATCCGCTTCCGGAAGACGTGGGCAAGACCATGTGCTGCGACATCGGAAACCGCGGTGCCGCCCTCTACGGCGACAAGGTCTTCGTCTCCACGCCCGATGCCCATGTGGTGGCCCTAGACATGAAGACGGGCAACAAGGTCTGGGACGTCACGCTGGGCGACCACAAGAAGGCCTACACCATGACGGTGGCGCCCCTGGTGGTGAAGGGCAAGGTCATCGTGGGCATGTCGGGAGCGGAATATCCGACGAGGCTGTTCATCGAGGCCCTGGACGCCGAGACCGGCAAACAGGTGTGGCGGCGTTACACGATTCCCGCGCCGGGAGAGCCGGGTTCGGATACCTGGGGAAGCGATCCCGATAACCTCAAGTACGGCGGCGCCTCGGCGTGGATCACCGGCTCCTACGATCCCGCGCTCAACCTCGTCTACTGGGGCACCGGCAATCCCAATCCCGATTGGGATGGTGTGGGCCGCGAGGGCGACAATCTCTACTCCAATTCCACCCTGGCGCTCAACGCCGACACGGGAGAGATCAAGTTCTACTTCCAGTACACGCCCTTCGACGTGTGGGATTTCGACGGCGTGAACGAACACATCCTCGCCGATATCGGCGGCAAGAAGATCTGGCTGCACGGCGACCGCAACGGTTTCCTCTACAGCATCGACCGCACCAACGGAAAATTCCTGTACGGGAAGGAAATCTCCAAGGTGAACTGGGCCACCGGATTCACCGCGGAAGGACGCCCCATCGTGAATCCAGAGAAGGTCCCCAGCTACACCTACGAGGCGAAGGACATTTGTCCCGCTTCGGAGGGTGGCAAGTGGTGGAACCCCATGGCCTACAACCCGCACAATCAGATGGTCTTCGTTCCCAGCCGCGAGATCTGCACCGACATCAAGAGCGCCAAGAGCGAGCGCGTGGAGGGCAAGCCGCACTGGGGCATCGGCAGCATCAAGTGGAACAAGGGCCACGGGCAGCTCGTTGCCTTCGATGCCAAGAGCGGCAATAAGAAGTGGACTGTGCAAGCACCCTCGCCGTTCATGAGCGGTTTGCTGACCACGGGCGGCGGTCTCGTGTTCGCCGGAACGCCGGAAGGGGAGTTCAAGGCCTACGATCAAGCCACCGGCAAGGAACTGTGGTCCTACCAGACGGGCTCGGGCATCGTCGGCAGCCCCATCGCCTATTCCATCGGCGGCAAGCAATATGTCGCCGTGCCCTCGGGATACGGCGGATGGACGGGGTGGGCCACGATCGGCGGCGGCGGCGCTCCCCAGCTGAAGGACAGCCGCAAGGGTGGTTACGTGACCGTGTTCGGTTTGTTCGAGGAGTAGATCCTTCACTGAGACTGGCGGCGCTTCGCCGCCAGCTCCACCCTGACGAAAATGCAGAGAGCCTCTTTCCGGCACATCACCGCGGCCGTGCTGGCCGCGGTGTTTTCTATCAGCCCTGCTCGAGGCGAGGAGGAACCCAAGAACCCCTATGCGGGCGTCCAGGCCGCCGCCGAAGAGGGCAAGCGCCTATTCCTCAAGACCGGCTGCTACGCCTGCCACGGACACGAGGCGGAAGGTGCGGTGGGCCCCGACCTCACCGACGACGAATGGATCTACGCGCCCACGGACGCCATGATCTTCAACGCCATCGCCAGAGGCCGCCGAGGGACGGTGATGTCTCCCTTCGCCGACCAACTGACCCCCGATGAGATCTGGAAGATCGTGGAGTGGTTGCGGGAAAGGAATCGGCAGCGTAACGCGAAGTAGCGCTACTCCCACCAGCTCCCGAGGTTCGCTGTCGCTCGGGCGACTCTGAACTCTCTCGCGACGGGTACCCCCGCGAGCTGATGCGGTTTGTTAAGTCCTCCGTCGTTCTCTTTGTTCCTTGTTTGTCGGTCCCTTGCTGTTGCGCCATTTGCCGATGTCGACTGACCAATTTCTCTGCGTCCTCTGCGTCTCTGCGTTGAGATTTTCGATGTTCATCCCGGTTTGTCGATCGACTTCGGCCAGCTCTTCTTGAGCAGCCGCGATAGTGAGCGGTCTGCAAGCAGCTTGCCGCCGGTCTGGCAGCGGGCACAGTAGTTGGTCTCGTTCTCGGCATAGACGATTCGCTGTACCGGTGAACCGCAGACCGGGCAGGGCTTGCCGTAGCGGCCGTGAACGGCGAAGCCCTCGCGGAAGGCGGTGACCTTCTCGGGAAATTCGCCACCGCTCTCCTCCCGCAGCCGCTGAGTCCATTCGCTCAGCACTTGGCGGGTCGCTTGGAAAAGCCGGGTCTTGTCCTCTTCGCCCAGCGAGCGGCTCATCGCAATCGGCGAGAGCTTCGCCCGGTGCAGGATCTCGTCGGAGTAGGCGTTGCCGATGCCGCTGAACAGGCGCGGATCGGTGAGCGAGCGCTTCAGCGTGTGGTTCTCGCTCACAAGCCGGGCGACGAACTCTTCTCGGGTCGCGGTCAGCGGCTCGATGCCGCCGGGATTCATGGCGGCAAGCGCAGCGGACCCTTCGACCAGGTGAATCGAGGCGCGCCGCTTCGTGCCCGCCTCGGTCAGAGTGAGCGAACCGTCCGGAAAGGCGACTATCGCCAGCGGCCCGCGGCCCGGCTTCTTTCCGGCCGGCACCCAGTGCAGCCGTCCCGCGATCATCAGGTGGATGACCAAGTGCAGATCGCCTTCGAGCGACAGCACGATGCGCTTCCCCAGCCGGCTTACGCCGACGACCTTCTTCCCTCGCACCGCTTCGATCGGCGGCACGGCGGTGCGCAGCACGAACAGCGAGTTCAGCTTCACCTCTTCGAGCGCCTTGCCCTGGACGCGCTTCTCGACGTGCTCGCAGTAGACGGTGATGTCAGGGAGTTCGGGCATGAGCGTGAGGCGTGAGGCGAGAGGCGAGAGGCGAGAGGAGTGAGGAGAGAGGAGTGAGTAAAACGCAGCCTGTCCTCCGTCCTCTGCGTTGGGATTCGATGTTACTGCTTGCGTGCCACAAGAAGGACATTCGCAAACGGCGTCCCCTGGCTCATCGGCATCGACTGCACCTGCAAACCCATGGACTCGAGGAGCAAGGTCCACTGCGACAGGGGACGAAGGTGATATGCGCCCCAGATCTCTCCCCGCAGCAGCGAGGCGAGCCGGTCACCCATCGTGGTGAGCCTGGTTTGCGCACCACTGTCGGGGTCTGCTACCCGGATCAGCAGGATTCCGCGGCCGGGCAAAGCCTGCTGCGCCCTTTCGAGGACGGATTCCTGAGCCGCAGGCGGGAGATAGTGCAGCACGTCGAGCACAGCGATGGCGTCGCTGCCTGGGAAATCCGCGGTCAAGAGGTTTCCGTGGACGATGCTCGCCTGCGCGCCGAGGCCGACGCGGGCCCGGTGGACTGCCTTCGCCTGCATGTCGATGCCTCTGAGGCGAAGACCTCGCGGCACCAGCGGCCAGCGCTCGGGGCAATTGCGAACGTGAAAGAATTCGCTGGCGGTGGCGAGCAGCGCCAGCAGGATGCCCTGCCCGCAACCGAGATCGAGAACTCGCGCCTGATCGGGGATCAGTCCTTGCTCGAGAATGTAGAAGGAGGCTGGGTCGCGCTTCAGCTTGCCCCGCGCATAGTGGTAAGCGTAGGGTCCGGCCGGAAGGTAGCGCGCCGCGACCGCGTCGATCAGGCGCCGATACCCCGTCACGGGCCGCCCGTCGGCAAGGACACGCACTTCAATCCGCGAGCGTAGATCAGTTCCAGCAACCGCGGCAGAACTTCGAGCGCAACCGGCCGGCCGGCCGGCGTCAAAGCGCAGCCCCCGTCATGCATCAGCAGGATGTCGCCGGCGGCGAGGCCTCTGCTCAAACGGGCCAATACCTGCCCCGGCTTACCCGAGACGGTGTCGAACCCGCGCCGGGTCCAGGCCACATATCGAAGCCCGAGCCGGGCAATAACCGGGTCCAGCAGCGGGTTGCGCAGACCGGAGGGGGCTCGGAAGTATCGCGGTCGCCGTCCGCTCAGGCGAAACAGCGTGTCCTGGGCCGACTCGACCTCTCGCCGCAGCCGCCGCAGGCCGTAGAGCGTGAACCAGTTCGAATGCCCGTTGCTGTGATTTTCCACCCCGTGGCCGCGCTGGGCGATTTCACCGATGAGATCCGGGTATTGCACTGCCCTGATTCCCACGCAGAAGAAACTCGCCTTCGCCCCGTAACGGTCGAGGATATCGAGCATAGCCGGCGTTGCTGCGGGGTCCGGTCCGTCATCGAGGGTAAGCGCGATCTCGCCGCGCCGCACCGAAGCCTCCGGCAGCCGCAGCATGTTGGGGCCGAGCAGGGTGCTTCTCGGCCAGAACCCCAGCCCGGCCAGAAACGCGTGATTGACGGCTATTGCGCCGAGCGCCCACGGCCACGCGGGGGGATGGGCAATTGCTGCCACGCCCGCGGCCGCGTGCAACGCGAACGACGCCCGGATCGTGGGCGACGGTTTCCAGGGCCGGTTCACGAATCTCTCATTCAACTAGCGGAAACCGGAAAAAGGGTGATCGAAACGAAGGCCGCCAAGGAACGCGAACAAGGCAAAGCGATGGCAATCCTGGGCCCGCTCTAGCGAGCAGCGGCAAGCGGCGGTCGGGCCGCGGCAGGAGCGTCGGCGATCTCGAGCAGCGACTTGTCGATGATGTCGAGCCCTTCATCGAGGACGGCATCGCTCACGGTCACCGGCACCATGATGCGAATGCCGTTGCCGAACACCCCGCAGGTGAGCAGTACCAGCCCGTTCGCAAGCGCCCGCGAAGTCAGCGCCTTTGCCGCGTCGGCGTCCGGCTCGTTTCCGCCGCGAGCTTTCACGAGTTCGAAGGCGGCCATTCCCCCGAGGTGGCGGACGTCGCCGATCGGCGCCCCTTGATCTCGCGCCTTCATCGCGTTGAGCCGAGACACGATTCGTTCGCCGATCGCCAGGCTGCGCTGGTTGAGCGTCTCCTCCTCGATGACTTCGATCACCGCCAGCGCCGCTGCACAGCCGACCGGATGGCCGGCGTAGGTCCCGCCGAGGCCGCCCGGGGCCGGCGCGTCCATGATCTTGGCGCGGCCGACAATGGCCGAAAGAACGAAGCCTCCGGCCAGGCTCTTGGCCACGATCACGAGATCCGGTTCCACGCCCGAGTGCTCGATCGCGAAGAACTTGCCGGTACGCGCGAACCCGCTCTGGACTTCGTCGACGACGAACACGATTCCATGCTGGTCGCACACTGCGCGCAGCCGCCGCAGGAAATCGAAGGGTGCGACGTAGTAGCCGCCTTCACCCTGTACCGGCTCGACGACGATCGCGGCCACACGCGAGGGCTCGATATCCGCCTTGAACAGCTTCTCGATGCCGGCGATCGCGTCGTCCACGCTCACGCCATGGCACTGCATCGGAAAAGGCGCGTGATAGATCTCGGCGCCGAAGGGACCGAATCCCACCTTGTACGGCACGGTCTTGCCGGTCATGCCGCTGGCGAAGAGCGTGCGGCCATGAAACGCGCCGGAGAAAGCGATGACACCGGGCCGCCCGGTCGCAGCCCGGGCGATCTTGACTGCGTTCTCGACCGCTTCCGCGCCGGTCGAAAACACGATCGACTTCACCGGCCCCCGGATCGGCGCCAGCGTGTTCAGTTTCTCCGCCAGCATCACGTAGGCGTCATAGGGTACGACCTGAAACGCGGTATGGGTGAAGCGCTTCATCTGCGCTTCGACCGCCGCCATGACTCTCGGGTGGCGGTGCCCGGTGTTGACCACCGCGATCCCGCCGGCGAAATCGATGTACCGCCGGCCTTCGACGTCCCACAGTTCGGCATTTTCAGCGCGGTCGGCGTAGATCGGATGGGCATTCGCCACCCCCCGGGCCACCGCCGCGTTACGGCGCTCGATCCAGTGCTGATTGGTTTGTGTCATTGCCCTCTCCATCGCCTGCATACCCGCTATCGGGATCCTGGAAACAGAACGCGCCCGGCAAGGCGGGCGCGTTTCTGGTATCGGAGAATACCCCGCCCTTCACATATGCTCGGTCCGGCTGCGTCGCTCGCGGCGCCGATCCAGGGGGGCGGGGTTCGGTATGTTCATGCCGTTACCATACACTGGGCGCCGGGTCGCGGAAAGGGCCGAGGCTTCACTCCGCGGTCAGTTTATGTGAGGCTTACGCGTCTCCAACCAACCTGGTCCATTATCCGCTTGTCCTCAGAACCGCTATCGCGTGAACCGGAGGGCATCCTGCCTCCCCACCCCGGGCTCGCGCTCAAGGACACCTCAAGGGGCAGGACGCTGTATACCCGGACCGGGCACCGGAGGGGCGACACGCTGCTGGAACACTTCGGGCCGCACGCGAATTTTGAGACCGGGGCTGGTCTGGCCCCCGACCATGTCATGGAGGTCGGCGAAGACGAAGTGTTTCTTCCGTCTGGGGCGCTGGACGATTTCGTCAACCACAGTTGCGACCCGAACTGCCGGCTGGACTTCCGGGGCGCGGGCAGGGTGTTCCTGATAGCCCTGCGCGACATCGCGCCGGGAGAAGAGCTGTCGTTCGACTACGCCACCACGACGACTCGGGCCGGAATCCAGGCCTTCCCTGGTTGGCGTTTCAACTGTCTGTGCGGCGCGGACAACTGCCGCGGCGAGGTGGGCAGCGCCGAAGACCTGCCGCACGAACGACTGCTGCACTATGCCCAACTCGGCGCGCTGGCGCCGCATGTGCTGCGCCGGCTGAACCTGACGTTGCCCCGCAGCGCCTGACCCGGAAATCAGCGCGCGGCGGGAAGCGTCAGCGTTATCGCCGCGCCGCCGATCGGGCTTCTCGAGATCGAAAGACGGCCGCCGTAGGCCTCTGCGATGTCGCGGGTGACCGCCAGGCCGATTCCATGGCCGGGTACCGAGCGATCGGCCCTCACCCCGCGCTCACCCAGGCGCTCGATGTCGGCGGGGGCGATTCCCGGCCCGTCGTCCTCGACGGTCAGTGCCAGGTCGCCATCCCGGAATTCCGCTCTCACACGAACCCTGCCCCGGCACCACTTGAAGGCATTGTCCAGGACGTTGCCGAGCATTTCCGTCAGATCGCCCTCATCGCCGCGGAAGCGCATCGCGGGATCCAGAACGACCTCGGCCTGCACGGCCTTTTCCGCATGCGCCTTGCCGAGTGCCCGCACCACTCTGTCGACGGCAGGCCGAAGGGCTTGCGGCACCGTCATCGCGCTGCGGCCGGAAGCGGCCGCGCGTTGCAAGTGATAGGCGACGATCTGGTCCATTCGTTGGACCTGCTCGTCGAGGGCGTGGACTCGCGCTGTCTCGGAGTCGATCTGCTGCAACTCGGCTCGGATCAGCGTCAGCGGAGTCCTGAGGCTGTGCGCCAGATCGGCCAGGGCGTCGCGATAACGCTTCTGTTGGGCCCGCTCGTGCACCAGCAGCGTGTTCAGGTTCTCGGTCAGCCCCTTCAGTTCGGTCGGGTACTCGCCGGTGATCTGCTCCTGCTCGCCTTGCTCCAGCCGGGTCAGTTCATCCGCCACGCGACGCAGAGGCGCCAGCCCCCAGCGCAGGATCACGCTTTGGGCGATCAGGAGCAGCAGCGCCATGGCGCCGAGCCAGGTCCACAGGCTGCGACGGTAGAGGTTGAGTTGCTGGTAGAAGGGCACCAGGTCCTCGGCTACCGCGAAGGTAAAGGGATGGCTAGCGTTGCCGGTCATCCAATACACCCCATACGACTGGAGGAAATATTCCTCGCCCTTGCCGCCGGACACTTCGGCAAAACGCTGCTCACCAGCCGGAAGCACCTCGACTGCCGGCAGTTGCACCGTCAGCGACGAGCGCGAGCGCCATGCCACTTGTCCCCGGCCGTCGACGATCGCCGCGTAAAGCCCCGAAGAAGGGAGGGCGAGCCGAGGCTCGGACGGCCCGCCGGCAAGGGAAAGCCGGCCTGCGGGATCCACTTCAGCCGCCGCCATCAGCAGGTACACCTGCGCCAGCAGGCGTTCCTGGCGCGCACCGCGTGCACTGTCCCTGAAAGCGCGTTCCAGCGCGAAGGCGGACAGCGCGACGAATACCGCCAGCACCACGCCGGCGCCGACGGTTATGCGAGCGTTGAGCGATCGCATGTCATGCCCGGCCTCTCAGCCTTCCGTACTGTCGCCCAGCGTGAAGCGGTAGCCTCGTCCGCGCAGGGTTTCGAGCGGTTGCAGCCTGTTGTCCGGATCGAGCTTGCGCCGCAGCCGCCCGATGAGCACCTCGATAACGTTGCTGTCGCGCTCTTCGTCGTGCGGATAAAGATGTGCCGCCAGTTCGTCTTTTGAGACTATTTTCTTTCGCTCGCGAACCAGGTGCTCCAGAAGCCGGTACTCGAAAGACGTCAGTTCAACTTCGCGTCCATCGACCAGGACTTTCTGCGTGCCGAGATCGATCTGCAGTGGCCCGCAGCGCAAGGCACTCCCCACGGCTCCAGCCGCACGGCGCAGCAGAGCCTTCAGCCGGGCCCGAAGTTCCTCCGTCTGGAAAGGCTTGGTCAGGTAGTCGTCCGCACCGGTTTCCAATCCCGCGACCTTGTCCTGCCAGCTTGCCCGCGCCGTGAGGACGAGCACCGGGAGCCGGCTGCCCTTCTTTCGCAGCCGATCGATCACCTCCAGGCCGGAGATGCCCGGCAGCCCGAGATCGACGATCGCGGCGTCGTAGGGATACTCGCTGGCCAGGTACAGCGCCTCCCTGCCTTCGCCGGTGGTGTCCACCGAATAGCCTTGGGCCTGGAGCTCGTTTCGCAGTTGTCTCTGGAGCCCGGGCTCATCTTCAACGACAAGTATTCGCATGGTTGACTGGTGCGGAAGCTCAGGCGTCAAGCCTGACACGAAGGCATGAAGGGTTCCTGGCCCGTAACGTCAACCCGGCGACAGCTCAGCGCATCGCACCGGAGTAGGCGTCGACCCGCACCGTGCGGACTTCGCCGTCGCGCGTCAGGATCTTGATCCGGTACTCGTCGCCCCGATCCCGGGCATCGAGCACCCGACTGCTGCCGGTGGCGCGCTGAACCGACTGGATCGCCTGCTCGATCGATATGCGCCGGCGTTCGCCTTCGTCCCGCCGTTGTTCGGAAGCGTCTGGCCACAACTGGTCCCGTGGTTCGCGGTCGCGCCGGGCCTCGGCCGGCGCGACCGGAACCAGCGCGGCGAAAGCGAGCGCCAGGAGCAGGTGCTTCGACACGATGAATTTCATGAACCCGCCCGATGATCCCCGATACTGGGGCAGCCGGCAACCCGGCGCCGACGCCGGGGATGTTCAACGCTCTCAATCCTCGCCGTGCTGCCTGCCGACGGCCGGTGCCACGCTTACTTGCACCGCCAGCCTCGAGCCGGGGTCGTAGGTCATGAAGGTCTCGTACGGGCGACCCTGATACTCATAGGTCACACGGTATCCGGCGAGACGCTTCTCCCAGTGGTCGACCGTGTGACAGCGACGCACTTCACGCTCGTAGTAGCTTTCCCCAGGCCTTTGCGACAGGCGGTTTCCAACGATTGCACCGATCGCCGCGCCGGCTGCCGATGCCGCGACCCGGCCGTCGCCCTTTCCGACCTGTGCGCCGATGATCCCTCCGGCAAGGCCACCGATCAGCGGCCCGGCCAGCGAGCCCCTCTGCGGGACACGCTCGGGAACGTACTCGGACACACACTGCTTGCGTGGAAAGTTGACCCTTTCATATTCGGGCGTGACTTCGGTCACCCTCGCGTAGTCCTCGAACGAGTGGTCCGCCAGAAGGACGGGGGCGTTGAAGGCAAGGACGATACCGGTGAACAGGACTGTCGGTTTCATGTTGCGGTCTCCTTGATCTGCATCGCGTCAGTGGAAGCTGCCGCGGTAGATGATGGTTACGCCGTCATGGCGGTACGGCGACCAGTGGCCGTGATGATGACGGTGATGGTGGTAGTGGTGCTGGTGATGCCAATGCAGCTTCTGGTGATGGTGTCCGTGGTGGTGGTGATGCTGGTAATTCGACGAGCTTGTTGTGTGTCCCGTGTTCCAGTCATGCGCCAGGGCCAGCGTACTGCCAGTCAGGAAGATCGCGCCGACTGTCGAGGCTACAAGTTTGGTTTTCATGGAAATCTCCTTTTCGCAAACAACCAGATTTCGAACTGGTTGCGTGCAGGTTAAGGAGGTGGTGCTGAACCCAAGCTGAACGCCGGGCTTTTCTGTTAAGTGGCTGATTTCACTACGAGTAACACCGACCGCACTACAGCCAAGAGGCTCAAGCGCAGGCGCGAGGAAGGGAACTCAGGAGGAAGCCTGCTTCGCCCAGGAATCGCGAAGAGTAACCGAACGGTTGAACACCGCAGCGCCGGGTTGGCAGTCCACCAGATCAGCGACAAAGTAGCCGTGACGCTCGAACTGGAATCGCTCCTCGGGCTGCGCATCCCTCAGCGACGGCTCGACGAAAGCCAGTACGGTCTTTTTCGAGTCGGGGTTCAGGTCCTGCAGGAAGTCCCGCGCTGCTCCGGGATGCGGATCCCGGAACAGGCGGTCGAATATCCTTACCTGGGAGCGATAGGCGTGGCGCGCCGAGAGCCAATGGATGTTGCCTTTGACCTTGTACTCGTCCGATCCGGGGGTGCCTGACTTCGAATCGGGGTACACCTCGCAGTGCACCGCGGTGACGTTGCCTGCGGAATCCTTGTCGCAGCCGGTGCACTTCACCACGAACCCGTAACGCAGCCTCACTTCGTTGCCGGGAAAGAGCCGGAAGTAACCTTTCGCCGGAGTCTCCATGAAATCCTCGCGTTCGATCCACAGTTCACGCGAAAACGGCAGTCTGCGCTTGCCCCACTCGGGCCTCTGCGGGTGGTTCGGTGCCTCGGTGAATTCTTCCTTGTCGGCCGGATAGTTGTCGATCACCAGTTTAAGCGGGTCGAGCACCGCAACGCGCCGCGGCGCCGACTCGTTCAGGACCTCGCGCATGCAGTCCTCGAGCACGCTGTAGTCGATCCAGGAGTCGGCCTTGGCCACGCCGATGCGGTCGGCGAAGAGGCGGAAGCCTTCCGGCGTATACCCGCGCCGGCGCGCGCCAACCAGCGTGGGCATGCGCGGATCGTCCCAGCCGGCAACGTGCTTTTCCTCGACAAGCTGGATCAGCTTACGCTTGGAGAGGACGACGTAGGTAAGGTTCAGACGGGCGAACTCGATCTGCTGCGGCAGCGGATCCTTGAAAACGCCGAAGTCGCGCAGGCGCTCGTTGATCCAGTTGTACAGTGGCCGGTGATCCTCGAATTCGAGGGTGCAGATCGAGTGGGTGATGTTCTCCAGCGCGTCGGAGACGCCGTGGGTGTAGTCGTAGCTCGGATAGACGCACCACTTGTCCCCGGTGCGGTGGTGCCGGGCGTGGCGGATGCGGTAGGCTACCGGGTCGCGGAGATTGATGTTGGGACTGCCCATGTCGATCTTCAGCCGCAGCACGTGGGCTCCGTCCGGGTGCTTGCCGGCACGCATCTGGCGCAGCAACTCCAGGTTCTCCTCCACCGCGCGCACGCGATATGGCGAGTTGCGCCCGGGTTCGGTCAGGGTGCCGCGGTGCTTCCGCATCTCGTCGGCGGAAAGCGAGTCCACGTAGGCCAACCCGTGACGCACGAATTCCTCCGCGAACTCATAGAGCAGGTCGAAGTAGTCGGAGGCGTAGTACAGGTGCGGGCCCCAGTCGAATCCGAGCCATTTCACCGAGTCCAGGATCGAATCCACATACTCGCTCTCCTCGGTGACCGGGTTGGTGTCGTCGAAGCGCATGTGGCACTGCCCGCCATAGTCGCGGGCCAGGCCGAAGTTCAGGCAGATCGACTTGGCGTGACCGATGTGCAGATAACCGTTGGGCTCCGGCGGAAAGCGGGTCCGAATCCGGGCGGTATCCGGTGGAGCGCCCTGGTGGATCTTCGCGGTTCCGGGGCGTCCGCCCCATGTGCGCGCGGAGTACTTGCCGCGGGCCAGGTCTTCCTCGACGATGTTGCGGATGAAGTTGCCTGCTGATGTCGTGGGTGGATGAGTCGGTTTGTTCACGCTGGGTTTCTGGAGTTCGGTGCAAAACGCGTCCGGGAGATTCCCGGCCGGGAAGTTTACTCTGAGCGGACCTCGGGCAGCGACAACTGGCGCTGGGCCCCTTCGAGGAAGAAGTAGTAGGTGTTGCCACCCACTTGCTTGGCCCGGTACATCGCCAGGTCCGCGCACTTCAGCAGCCCGTCCATGGTGGATGCATCCTGCGGGTAGAGCGCGATCCCGATGCTCGGGGTTACGCGCGGCCTGTGCTGGCCGACGGCAACCGGCTTGCCGAGCGCGGCGATCGTTTTCTCCGCGACCATGGCCGCTTCCTCGGCGTCACGCAGACTGCCGAGCAGCGTTACGAACTCGTCACCGCCGAAGCGCGCGACGGTATCGGAAGAGCGAACGCAGCCACGGAGCAGATCGGCAATCGCGACGAGCAGCGCATCCCCGGCGCTGTGTCCCAGCGTGTCGTTGACCCGCTTGAAGCCGTCGAGATCCATCATCAACAGCGCCAGTATCCTGTTGCCGCGGTCAGTCTGGGCCGCGGCTATGTCGAAGCGGTCCTTCAGTAGAAGCCGGTTCGGCAGCCCGGTGAGCGCGTCGTGATGCGCCATCTCGAACAGCGCCTCCTCCGCGCGGCGCCGCTCGCTTACCTCGTCGCGCAGCCTCCGGTTGACCGCGTGCACTTCCTGGATGCGATCCTCCACGAGTTCTTCGAGACCGCGCTCGGCGCGCTGCGCTGCCTCGAGCAAGGCCGCCTGCGCCTGTTCCTTCTCTCGCTTCATGATGTTGATGCGGTCGGCCAGCGCGATGGACAGCAGGACGACCTCCAGTCCGGCGCCGATCTGAACGCCGTGTATGGTGAAGAGGTTTCCTGGCAGGAGGCTCAGAAACCGCAGCAAGTAGGCCGCCAGCCCGGCGAGCAGCGCGGTCCAGGCGATGAGGAACCAGCGTGCGGGCTGGTAGCCGCGCCGCCATGCGAGAACGCCGCTGGCGAGTACCGTGACCACGCCCGGCAAGGCGACCGCCACGAAGATGCGCGCGCTCACCCAGAACGTGAGCGGCCATATCGACAATACTGCAAAAACTCCGGACACCGTGGCAAGCGCCAGGTGCGCGCGATCAAGCGCGCGGCTGCTGCTGGCAAGCGCGAGAAAACTCCGGGTGAACAGGAAGGCGAATCCGAGCGTGGCGAACGCAAAGACCACATGTGCGCGCTGGTTCCATGCCACCGCATCGGGCCAGAAGAACTGGAACGCAAGCCCGTTGTAGCCGAAGTAAGCCAGCCCCGAGGTCACCACATAAGCGACGTAGTACAGATAACTCACGTCCCGGATCGACAGGAACAAGAGCAGGTTGTAGAGCGCCAGCGCGATCAGCGTTCCGAAGAACAGGCCGTAGGGCAGGTGGTCGCTGCTTCGGGTGCGCTCGAGCTCCAGGTCGGAGACTACCGTCAGCGGGACGGTGACCGCGCCGGCGGAGCGCACCCGCAGGAGAAACTCGCGGGTTTCCCCGGGCTCCAGCTCCAATGGCAGGATGAACTGCGGTTCGTGGAACTGGCGGCTGTGGAAAGGCAGCTCATCGCCGGCAACGATGCGCTCAAATCCGGCCCCGGGTCGCGTAGCAGTTGCTTTCCAGTAAAGTTCGATCGAATCCAGTGGGGGATAGCCGACCTCGAGGTACCAGCTTCGCTGGTCATGATGGGCCGGACGAGTCAGCTCGAAACGAAACCAGTAGGCCGAAGGCGTGAATCCGAAACTCGGGGTGCTGGTCCGTGCGGCTGTGAACTCGGCGCGCCGCGCAGCCGCAGCCTCGACCGCCAGCCTCCCGCCTGGATCCTCCAGATAAGCCACCGGTGGATGGTAGGCATCCGCACCGGCGTCAAGCAGAAGGGGCTGCGCCTCGACCGTGCACGCCAGCAGTGTCAGCCAAATCGTGACCAGCGCCCACTGGCTGCTCGGTGGCGACACGGTTTTCGCAGGCCGATAAAGGTTGGCGGGATTCAAGAGCGGCGCGACGACCTGGAATGGCGCGCCGTTGTCATTCTATTTGTACTCCGCGCGGGAATCCAGAATTCCGCCCCGGGGCAGCGCCAGAAACGAGAACAGTACCGCGTGGAAGTACTCCGCCACTTCAAGATGCGGAATATGCCCTGCGTCGTTCAACACCACCAGCGTGCAGTTGCAGATGACGCCACAGGCCTGCCGCGCCAGTTCGGGCAGATTGCCCAGGGTCTCTCGCACCTCCGGCGCAACGAGATTGCGGCCGATGGCGGTGCGGTCCTTCTCCCCGACCACGATCAGCGTTGGCGCGGCAAGCTGCGCCAGCTCGTACACGACCGGCTGCTCGTATGCCATGGCGTAAGTGCTGGCGGCAACGCGATGCAGGCGTTCCGCCTCCGGGCCGAGTGTCCAGCGCCAGGCAACGTCGGGATAGAGCTGGAAGCGGTCCTGCCACGTCACGAAATAGCTTCGAAAGAAGCGGTCGATGCCCTCGCGGGTCTGGGCGCGGGACTGCGCGATCAGCTGTTCGCGCGGGACGTACGGCACCTTCAGCCGGTAGTCCTCGAGCCCGATCGGGCCCTCGAGTACCAGGCTGTTCACCGCGTCGGGATACATGAGCGCAAAGCGCACTGCGAGCATGCAACCCATCGAGTGCGCGATCAGGTCGACCCTGGTGATGCCCAGGTCGGCCAGCAGCGTCTTGGTGTTTTTCGCCAGCGCGTGGAACGACAGCGCGATATCAGGCTTGGATGACTTGCCGAAACCGACCTGGTCGGGTACCAGCACCCGCCAGCCGGCGGCAGACAGGAAGGCGATCGTGTCCTTCCAGTACTCGCCGAAGAAATTGCGTCCGTGCAGCAGAACCGCGGTGCGGCCGTTCGCGCTGCCGGTGGGCGAGATGTCCATGTAGGCCATTTTCACCGGCTCGCCGCTCATCGTCAGAGACAGGAAACGGACTTCGTAAGGATAAGGGAGTCCTTCGAGGCCGATGCCCAGCGGCTCCTCGGCCCCGGCCGACCCGACGGAAAGCGCTCCACCGGCCAGTGCCAGCAGCATCGCCACGCCTCTCGCCGTTCGTCTCATGCCTTGCCCTCTGGTTTCCAACCCTGCGAATGCCCGCTGTTTAACCCCATTCCGTCCCTCGGGCCGTTTAAGTCATCGAAACGCCTTTTTCTTCGATGAGGAGACAGCCCATGGCTCAGCGCGTCAAGGCGGCACTCGCCGCAGTTTCACTGCTTGCATCCTATCCGGCGTTCTCAGGAGATGCCGTCACCATCTACAGCACCGGGGTTCCGCCGCAGGTGGGGCGGCACGGCGGGCAGGCCGGAGCGTCAGGCTACGCCGTTGTGCGCCACGAGCGACAGTATCCGCTCAAACCCGGCCGCAACGAGTTGAAGTTCGTCGATGTAGCGGCGCAGATCGACCCTACCACCGTTGCCTTCAATTCGCTGACCGACCCAGCTGGTACGCGGGTAGTGGAGCAGAATTTCCAGTTCGACCTGGTCAGCACGGAAAAACTCCTCGAACGCTATGTCGACCGCGAAATCGCGGTCGAGAGGCTGGTCGGCGATCGCATCGAAACGATCGAAGGGACACTGCTCTCGACCCGGGGAGGCATTACCCTCAGGCTGGGCGACGGCTCGGTGCGCACGATGCCCCACAACGCCGGGGTTCGGCTGCCGCAATTGCCGGGCGGACTGATAACGCGGCCGACGCTGGTCTGGGACGTGGCGACCAAGCGCGGCGGGATGCATCAGACCCGCGTGGCGTACCAGACTTCGGGCTTGGGCTGGTGGGCAGACTACAACGTCACGCTTTCCGAGGCGGCAGGATGCAGGATCGATCTCGGCGCGTGGGTGAGTATCCTCAACCAGTCGGGCGCGACCTATGCCGACGCCAAAGTGAAGCTCGTCGCAGGCGACGTGCACCGCGCCGAGTTCAAGCACCAGGTGGGACGCATGGCGATGTCCAAGGCGGTCGAATCCGTGGCAGACGAGGCGAGAGGGTTCGAGGAGAAGCAGTTCTTCGAGTACCACCTTTACACCCTTGGACGCACGACCACTCTGCCCGACAGCTCAACCAAGCAGATCGAACTGTTCCCGTCGGCAAGGAACGCGAGCTGCGAAAAGAAGCTGGTCTACTACGGGCAGGCGGGACTGCACTACGGCTACGGCTCGGTGCTCACCGACCGCAATCTGGGCATCACCTCCAATACCAAGGTCGATGTCTACCTGCGGTTCAAGAACAGCGAGAGCAACGCGATGGGCGTGCCGCTGCCTGCCGGCAGAGTGCGGGTAGCCAAGCTCGACGAGGCAGACGCCTCGCTCGAATTCATCGGCGAAGACCGCATCGACCACACGCCGAGGAACGAGACGGTTCAGCTCACGCTCGGCAGCGCTTTCGACGTCGTCGGCAGCCGCCGCCAGGTGGACTTCAAGATCGACACACGGGGCAACACCATGAGCGAGGAGATCGAAGTCAAACTGCGAAACAGCAAGGACGAGAAGGTCGCGGTCATCGTCAAGGAGAACCTCTACCGCTGGACCAACTGGAAGATCACGCAGGCGACTCAGCCGTGGGAGAAACAGGACTCGCGCACGATCCACTTCCCGGTGGAAGTGCCCGCGAACGGCGAAACCACGGTGCGCTACACGGTACGGTACACCTGGTAGTGATGGGTGCCCTCGGCTTGCCGTGTCCGCGTCCTGGGCAGAAGAGAAGAAGTGAGGTGGGCTACTCGGCCCGGGCGCCGGAGGATCTCACCACCGGTGCCCACTTCGCCACCTGGGCGCGGATAAAGCTCGCGAACTCCGCCGGAGAACCGCCCAGAGGCTCGACGCCCTGGCCGCGGAACAGCTCGTTCACCGCCGGCAGCCGCAGGACCCGGTTGATCTCGAGGTTGAGCTTGTCGATCACTGGCCTCGGGGTTCGCCCGGGCGCGACCACTCCGAACCACACTGAGATGTCGAAGCCGGTGACGCCGGACTCGGCCACGGTCGGGAGCTCGGGAGTGAAGCTGGAGCGTCTGGCCCCGGACACGGCGAGCGCGCGGAGTTTTCCTGCCCTTACCTGCGGCCACACGTTGGGAGTGTTGTCGAACATCACGTCCACCTGGCCGCCGATCAGGTCGGTCACCGCGGGCGCACTGCCGCGGTAGGCGACGTGCACCAGATTGGCCCCGGTGAGCGATTTGAACAGTTCCATCGACAGGTGATTGGAAGAGCCATTGCCGGCCGAGGCGTAGTTCAATCCCGCGGGGCGCGATTTCGACACCGCGATCAGTTCCCGGACCGACCTTGCCGGCAGGTCCGGATTCACCACGAGGATGTTTGGGGTGCCTGCGGCCAGTACCACAGGCGCGAAATCGGCCAGCGTGTCGTAGGGCAGCTTGCGGTACAGGCTGGGGTTGACGGCGAAGGCGAACGACACGATCAGCAGGGTGTGTCCGTCGGCAGAGGACTTGGCGACCATGTTGGCGCCGATGGTCGTGCCGCCGCCCGGGCGGTTGTCGACGATGACCGTCTGGCCCCAGGCGGCGTGGAGTTTTTCGGCGAGCGTGCGTGCCAGGGCATCGTTGAACCCGCCGGGCGGATACGGCACCACGATCCTGATGGGTTTTCCCGGATAGGTGTCCGCCAACGAGTTCGTGGGAATCAGTGCGATGAGAACGAGAACGTGGAACGCAAGGGCCGCATACCCGCGCAAAGGAAAGGGAATTCGAGGAAACGAGAGACGTTGGGTCATGACATCGGCCATTCGATGCGCTGGTCCGCGGCCGAAAGTATTTCCTTGCGCTTTTCGCCCGGTCTTTGCGTTGCCTGCGTCTTTCCTGTCATCTATTCTCGGATTTTCTGGCTTCCAGGAACTTGCGCATGGCTTCCTGCGGTTCGCCGCTGGCATATGCTGCCTTCTGCGCGGCGACGGCGGTCTGAAGCGAGGCCTCGAAGCCGGGCGTGGTCAGGTCGCGGAATCTCTGTTTCGTCAGGCGCATCGCGGTGGCGGGCAGCGAAGCAAGGCCATTGGCAAGCGATATCGCGGTCGACAGCACCTCTTCCCGCGGCGCAATGCGGTTCAGCAGGCCGATCTCGTAGGCGCGGCTCCCGGAGATCAGTTCTCCGGTCAGCGACAGCTCGAGGTTGTGAGCCAGCCCGACATAAACCGCCATGAGCTGGCTGCCGACTATCGAGGCGAGCCCCGCCCTGATCTCCGGCTGCCCGATCTTCATCTCCGGATAGCCCACACGCAGGTCGCAGCACAATCCGATCTGGAATCCCGCACCCGCGGCAACGCCGTTGAACGCGGCGACTGACGGCTTGTCGAGGTTGCGCACGGCGCGATACAAGGCATGGTTCGCCGACAGCCACGTCTCGATGTCCTCGAGGCCGTAGCGGGCCGTCTCGGTGAGGTCCTGGCCGGAGCAGAACGCACGCTCGCCAACGCCGGTGATGACGATGGCGCGCACGCGCTCGTCGGAGTTCAGCGACTGCATGGCATCGATCAGGCGTGCGCGCATTTCGCCGTTTATGGCGTTTAGCGATTCCGGGCGGTTGAGCGTGACGACGCGGATCGCACCCAGTTCCTCGGTCTTCAGTACCTCGCTCACGATCGCTCCTGCTGTGCGCAGCCCCGCTTCGACTCTACAATGACCGGGCTCACTGTGCGAGGCGAATGGAGGATCGAGTGCGCGAACTGCGTTTCCTGACTGCCGTCTTCTGTTTTTCTGCCGCGGCAGCGGTCGGCGGCCAGGACTTTCCCGAGCCGCCGGCTGACAGCGCCTCGGCTGAAGCGTCCGGACTGAAGCGCGTTACGATCGATGAACTGAAGGCGGCTTTCGTCGGCGCACGGGAGGAGCGAAACCCCCGTGGGGAGAGCCACCTTGCCCACTATCGCGCCGATGGCGGCATCGAGCTGCGCTCCGGCAGCAGCCTGATCGATAGAGGCTCGTTCTCGATCACCGCGCAGCGAGGCGGCTCGCTGTGCCTGATGCTCGACAGGCAGATGAATCAACGCCTGTGCTCCATCTGGTTTGCGGCTCCCGACAACGTCCATCTGTACGGGTATAACCCCGGTGATGGCAAGTTTCGAGCGATCTCCCGCCCGGCGCCGCGCTAGACGTATGCCGGTCCCTCGATTACCGGGTGCGCCGCGAGGAATTCTTCATCGACGTCCAGCCCTATGCCCGGCGCATCGAGCGGCTTCACACAGCCCTCGGCGTCGAGAGCGTACGGCGGGCGGTCGACCATCTCGTCGCGGAACAGGTTGGCCTTGGACACATCCGCCTCGAAGTAGCCGCCGTTTTCTATCGATGCGAGAAAATGGACGCTGGCCGCCATGTTCAGCGCGGTCATCGACGTGTGCGGATGGATCGGCAGCTTCCAGGTGCCGGCGAGCGCAGCAACGCGAAGTGCCTCGGTGATCCCGCCGGTCTTCGACAGGTCAGGCTGCAGGATCGTGATCGAGCCGTCGTCGATGATCCGGTCGAACTCGAAACGGGTGTAGTGGTTCTCGCCGGCGGCAAGCGCAACGCTGCCAAGGGACTTTGCTTCCCTGTAGCTGCGCCAGTCATGAGCGGGAAAAGGCTCCTCGAGCCAGCCTACCCGGTTGACCTCCAGGCCCGGCATCACTGCGCGCACGTCTTCGAGCCGGTAGCTTGTATTGGCGTCGGTGAGGATCGCGAGCGAATCGCCGAACGCCTTTCTGACGGCGGCAATGCGCGCAAGGTCGCGATCCACAGTGTCGCCGATTCGAAGTTTTACCGCCTTGTACCCGGCCTCGACATGCACCTGCGCTTCGTCAACCAGCTTCTTCGGCTCCTGGTAGCCGAGAGAGACTCCGCCCGCGTAGGCCGGAATCGGCCGCGAGCTTCCGCCCAGCAGGCGGTACAGCGGAACTCCCAGCGCCTTGGCGCGCAAGTCCCAGATCGCCATGTCGATGCCGGAGATCGCGAGGCAGGCGCCGGCACCCATCCCATGGCTGGCAAGCTGCTTGTCGTACATTCGCTTCCAGATTCCCGTGACATCATCGGCCGGCTGCCCGACCACCATCGTTCTGAGCGTGGTGTTGACGATATGCGCCACTGCGCCCGGGCAACGGCCGTGATGTGCTTCTCCCCAGCCTGAAAGCCCGTCCTCGGTGGTGACTTTCACAATCACCGCGTCGCGCTTCACCGCGCGGCCGATGCCCAGCGTGACGCTGTTCCTCGGGTCCACAGGAAACGAGGTCGGATAGGCACGCACCTCGCGGATGAGCAATGTCGGTCGCAGAACGGGTTTAGCGGCAGGCATGGGTTTGCTCCCTTGTTCTTTATCCGCGAAGCGAGGCGTTGTATTACTCCTCACTACTCGTCACGCGTCACTGCTCTACGACGGACTCGTTGGCTCCACCGCCGGCAGGCATTCGAGCGCGACCACTCGGTAAGCCGGCCGATAGGAATCGCGATACGCCTTCGAATGCCTGACTACCGGGTAGCCGGAGCGATCGATCGCCTCGAAGTGCGCAATGACGTCTTTCCGTGGGTACGGGATGCCGCCAGCGCCGGCGAGGTCTCCGAGGCAGCCGCAGAACTTCGCCAGTTTCTCACGCGAACCAGGATAGATTCCCGCAGTCTGCACAAAAGCGTCAGCGAGTGCGCCCAGATCGTGCCCGGCATCCAGGTATGGGCGCAGATGAACGCGAGCCAGCTTGCCGTCGGGAGAGATCAGGTCCGCAATCGGCTCTTCAGGTCCCGGGCCGAGCGTGGCCGCTTCCTCTTCCAGCCGGCGGCGCGCGGTTTCGGGGTCGTCGATCGCGTGCCCGCTGCCCATCGCGGCCTGGTGCAGGAGCTTGTAGACATCGTCCAGCTGCATCAGTGGATAACGCCTGAGATGATGACCCAGAAGCTGTCCGACGAACTTCATGGTCTGCCGCTTCCCCAAAGTTTCACGATAGCGCGGTTGCACAAGCTGCGCCAAACCCGCGACGGCGCCAAGCCGGTGCCGGCAATGCGGGAGCGCATCCGGGCGGTTACGGTCCGGGCATCGAACCCCATACGAGCCCAGTGTATCGAATCGAGACAGGTCTCGGGCGCTTGTTGCATCGCGTCAACAAATCGCTTCACCCATCGGGACCGGACTGGTGCTATATAGATTGGGCATCTCCAGCTCGTTCCATAGCATCCACACGGAGCCGTCAGCCTTGCAGGAAACATCAAAGCGATCGACTGGTGCCAGGATCTTCGTCGCCTGGATCTTCACGATGGTCGCGCCGGTCGGCCCCCCCACGCCGGTTGCGGCGCAGGAGGAAGTTACGCCGCGCGCACTGCGCGTCTGCCAGGACCCGAACAACCTGCCCTTCTCAAACGAAAACGGCGAAGGATTCGAGAACAAGATCGCCGGTGTGCTCTCCCGGCGCATGAACCTGCCGCTGGAGCAGTTCTGGTATCCGCAACGCATCAACATCGTGCGCAACACGCTGAACTACAAGCTGCCGGGACAGTCGGACTATCGCTGCGACCTGTTGACCGGCGTGCCGGCCGGATGGGGGGCGGTGGCGAGCAGCAAGCCCTATTTTCGCTCGACCTACGTGATCGCTTACGTCAAAGGACGGGACCTTTCCTTTGATTCGTCGGAGGCTTTTCTTGCTCTGCCGAAGGAGAGGCTTTCAAGGTTGAAGATCGGCGTCTACGATCGGACTCCGGCAACCCAGTGGCTGCTCAAGCACGGCCTGATCGAGCGTGCTGTGCCGTTCAGAATGCTGAATGCCGATCCGCAGCATTACCCGGGGCGCATCGTCGAGCGCGAACTGGTCGAAGGAAAGATCGATCTGGCGATCGTCTGGGGGCCGATCGGCGGTTACTTCGCCAAGCGGGTCACGGAGTTCGAGATCGGCCTCGTGCCGTTGAAGGCGGAACCCGGGGTGCAGCTCGAGTTTGCCGTTGCCATGGGCGTTCGCCGCGGCGAAGCGCGATGGTTGGAGCGGGTCGATGAGGCGCTCTTGGCCAGCCGCGAAGAGATCGCGGCGGTATTGCGCGAGTATGGAGTGCCGTTGATCGACGATAGCAGGGCGCTTGCACGATGAGAGCTTCAAAAGTCAGCCTGGTCCTGGTGATTCTGCTCTTGGCTTGCGCTGCGACGCGGGCCGAGCCGTTTGACCGGCGCTTCATGATCGCCGCCTCGAAAGGCGTAGTGCGTATCGAGGCTGGACAGGGCGGCTCGCGCTATCTCGTCGGCACCGGCACCGTGACCGGTCCCCACGAGGTCGTGACCGCCTACCACGTTGTCCGCGGCGCGGGACATGTATACGTCGCGAGCGGCGGATCGCGCAATCTCGCCGCCGTGCGGCGGATCGATCCGGTGCACGACATCTGCGTGCTCTCGGTGGAGAAACTGGAGGCGCGGCCCTTGGCCGTGCGTCCGAGCGGACAGCTTCAGGTGGGAGAAGCGGTCGCGGCGATCGGGCACAGCGGCGGCGGCGGTTTGAGCCTCACCACGGGTGCGGTGGTCCAGTTGCACCGTTTCTCGGGTGGAGAAGTCATCGAGACCACCGCGCCGTTCACTTCCGGGGCAAGCGGCGGTCCGCTGCTCGACTCCGAGGGCCGGCTGGTCGGACTGCTCGTCTTTCGAGGCATGAACGGAACCGGGCATTTCTATGCCGCTCCGGTGGATTGGCTGAGGGGCGATGAATCGCCGGTGCTGGAGGAGACGACGCCGTTCTGGCAAGAGGCGGAAGCGCTGCTGCCCTACTTCATGCGGGCCGCGCTGCTGCATGGCGAGTCCCGCTGGGAAGAGCTCGAAAAGCTGACATTGGCCTGGGGGCGTGACGAACCGGACAACGCCGAGCCCGAATACGTGCGGGCGCAGATCGAGGCGCAGCGCGGCGAGCCCAAGGCCGCTGCGCGATTCTACGCGCGGGCCTTGGCGCGCGACCAGCGTTACGCGCTGGCCTGGTTCGGACTGACGGAGGCGATGCTCGAGCTTGCCCGCGCCGACTGCGCTCGCGTTGCCCATGCGCGGCTCGCAGTGTTGAGCCCAGCGCTTTCGCAGCGGGCTCTCGATGCGCACCCGGAGCTGGCCGGCGCAATAGAGGTGGCGGCGTGCGAACTGCCCTGATCCTGATTGCTACGTTCTGCGCAGGAGCAGCCATGGCCGCGGAGAACAAGCCGGGCTCGGATCTGCCCACCGTAGTCAGGGTCGAGTTCGTGCTCGACTGCATGCGCGAGCGCGAAGGCTCGCAGTATGAGCTGGTCAACAAGTGCTCCTGTGCGCTGGACCGGCTGGCGGAGCGCTACAGTTACGACGAATTCATCGATGGACTGACCCTTTCCAGGGCGGTAACCATCGCCGGCGAGCGCGGGGCCGCGCTGCGCGACAACGAACAGGCGCAGACCCAGGCGCGCAAGTTCCGCGAGGCCTACGCGGCAGCGCGGCGCGCCTGTTTTCTGCAATAGGAGACCGCCGTGAAATACTGGCTCCCCCTTTTTCTGCCGCTGATATGCACAGGGGCCGCCGCCCAGGAGAGCAGCGCAGACACCGAAATCTGGACCAAGGTGCGTGCAAGCCTGTTCGGTGCCCGTCCGATCGCAGAAGACGAATCCCAGGTCAAGCTGCGCCTGCCGCCGCGTGCCGCCGATGCAAGCGCGGTCCCGCTGGCGGTGGAGGCCCCCGCAGGACGGAGTGCGACGAAGAAGCTCTACCTCGTGATCGAAAAGAATCCCTCGCCGATCGCGGCGATCGTCGAGTTTGGAGAGGCGAGCGGCGGGGCTGTGCTCGAGACCCGTGTGCGGGTGGAGGACTACACCTGGGTGCGGGCTATCGTCGAGAAGGAAGACGGGTCGCTGGCGATGTCGAAGCGCTTCATCAAGGCGGCGGGCGGGTGCTCCGCGCCGGCGGGTAAGAGCCTGGCCGAGCGTCTGAAGGGAATGGGCGAAATGAAGTGGCGGGTCGAGGAGATGAGCACACCCGGGGGTCCTTCCGCGGTGCAATTGCTGGTGCGGCATCCGAACAATTCCGGCCTGGCTATGGACCAGCTCACCCGGCTGTACGATCCGCCGCATTACGTGCGCGCACTCCGGGTCACCCTGGACGACAAGCTCGTTCTGAACGCCGATGTGGACTTTTCGCTGAGCGAGAACCCGAGCTTGCGATTCCTGGTCGCGGCCCACGGGCCTGCCACGCTGCGGGCGGATATCGTCGATTCCAACGACTTGCAGTTCGAAGGCGCGGTCAGCCTGCCGGCCGCACGCTGAGGCCCTCGCACAACCTGCGAGCGAGAGCCGCCACCGCACGCTCCCAGGACCGGTCGGTGTTGCCGCGCATATCGACCGAGCGCACCGTGACCACCGCATCGTCTCTGGCACTCCTCGCCTCGGCGTTGACGTTGAGGATGAGGTTGCTTACCTTCTGAACCCAGGGAAACATCACGATTTCGGCTGCGGCTGCAGGGCCGATGTCGGCCGCGCAGCCATTGCAGCGGTGCAGGTACGCGATCTGGGTGCGCAGTCGCCCGATCTGGTCCGATGCGGGGGCAGCGTCCACGATTTCGAGTCCCGGACAGCCTGCGAGTCGGGCTCGCAGCGTCTCGCCGGCCGCAGCCAGCCTGCGCGCGTCGTCCGGCTCGCTGCCCGGCAGTTTCAACTCGTCGATGAGCTCGAAGTCGAGTACGACGAGGCGCTGCGATGCACCGGCCCCTGCGGCAAATAAGAGGGCGGCGAGCACCACGAATCGCATTGCCCGGTCTCCTGTGCGTGTCTTGGGGAATATTGCGTAGGCTGCCGCCGCTATGACACCAGAGCCCGCAGCTCGGCGCAATCGTAACCACAGGCCCAAGCCGTTGCTTTTGTGCGCCGCACCGGGTTAACTTCACGCGGCCGGTGACCGATTCTGGAAGCACCGGGACAACATGCCGCGCCGCGACCAGGGTCATGCGGCGGGACAGAGCGGCCGACATAGCCGGGCCGTTAAATAAACCATCAAAAATGGAGGAAATCATGGGACGAATCCAGGAGCATGAATTCATCGACCTGGCCAAGCCGGTCGACAGGAAGCCAGACGAGAATACGCGGCGCAGTTTTCTGGCCAAGGTTTCGGGCATCGCCGCGATCACCGCCATGGCGCCGCAGGCCTTCGCCCGCAACTTCATCGACCAGTACGATGCCGACGGTCCGATCGCCCGCTATCCCAACCCGGACGTGATCGTTCTAGACAAGCGCTTCAAGTACAAGCTGGGCAATACCCCGATCGTGCGCCTGTATCGGGGCACGATGTGGGCGGAGGGCTGCGCGTGGAGCGGAGTCGGGCGCTATCTGGTGTGGAGCGATATCCCTGCCAACGAGCAACTGCGCTGGTGCGAGGAAGACGGGCACGTCGGCCGCCGTTTCCATTACCCGGCCGGCAACTCAAACGGCAACACCTTCGACTACCAGGGTCGCCAGATCTCGTTCGAGCACGGCACCCGCCGGGTCGGGCGCTACGAACTTGACGGCAGCTACACAGTGCTCGCCGATAAGGCGGGAGGCAAGGGGTTGAACGCGCCGAACGATGGAATGGCACACCCCGACGGCTGGCTGTATTTCACCGACCCCGGCTACGGCGGCCTGATGAATTACGAAGGCGAGCGACTGAATACCGGCAGCCCGCAGCCGATCCAGAAGGAGGCGGTCTACCGGATCGACGCACCCGGCAAGATCGAGAAGGTCACCGACGACCCGTTCAAGCCCAACGGCCTGTGCTTCTCGCCGGATTTCAAGAAGGTCTACATCGCCGACACCGGCCTGTCGCACTATCCGAACGCGAAGAGCGTGATCTGGGTGTACGACGTGGACAGCAGCAGGAAACTGCGCAACGGCAGGGTGTTCGCCAGCATGGAGATGGACGGCAAGATCGGTTTCGCCGACGGTATCCGTTGCGACGAGGATGGCAACGTGTGGGCAGGTATGGGCTGGGTCGGCGACGGCTACGATGGCGTGCACTGCTTCTCGCCCGATGGTACTCGCATCGGCATGATCCGCATGCCCGAGATTACCGGCAACATCACTTTCGGCGGCACCAAGCGCAACCGCCTGTTCATGGCGGCCAGCACTTCGCTGTATGCGGTGTACGTCGAGACCCGCGGCGGCACTCTGACCTGAGCGATCGACCCGAAAGAAAAGCCCGTGCAGCTTTCGCTGCACGGGCTTCTTGTTCTGACGTTGCCCGATTCAGAACGGCAGGATGTAGCCCACTGTCACGTAGTCGACCGAGTCGTTGATCTGCGTGTACTCGACATCGAGAATGCCGCGGCCCATGCGGAAGCCGAGGCCGATTCCCATCGTAAGACTGAAATCGTTGTCGAAGTCGTCGTCCCAGTAGCCCACTCCCATCTTGGCCTTGAGGTGGGTGTTGCCTTCGGTGCGATACACCGCGTACCCGGCAATCGAGTTGATCTCGTAATCCGTGTTGGTCCCCACCTCGCCGTCGATGATCGCGAGGTTGAGTTCGGCTTCCCAGGAAACGTTGCCCTGTATCCGCTTGCCGAGCACGCCGCCAACGCTGAACCCGTTGTCGCTGCCCGGACCATCGGGCTTGAAGAACCCGGCCTTGCCTCCGAACATCAGCGGGTCGGCGCCTTGTACCATTGCCGGCGATGAAAGTAGCGCGGTCAGGGCCGATAGCGCGATAAGAATTTTCTTCATGGAGTCCTCTATATGTGGTTGGAGCGAACCGTCGGGTACCGCCCGCGTTCGTCTGCTGCCTGGGAAAGACCTCGGAGCGGGTTCGAGGTTCGCAAAAGCCCGAGCGAGACTCGGAGGATCATAGAAAAATCCAATCATGCGCTCAACTGTCTCCTGCCGGCGACAGCGGGAGCGCCGCGATCCTACAACTGCTTGGCAGCGAGTTCGCCCAGCCTGGCGATGGCCTGCTCGATGCGAGGAGACCAGGGCTCGGCGCAGCCCATTCTGACGCAGTTGCGGTAGCGGTCCGAGGCGGAGAAGAGCACGCCGGGACCGAGCGAGATATTGTTTCTCATTGCCGAACGGAACAGTTCGACCGAGTCCGTGGTTTCGGGCATTTCGACCCAGATGATGAAGCCCCCGGCGGGTCGCGTGATTCTTGTGCCGGCCGGGAAATGCTCGGAAACGGCGGCCGAAACTTGCGCGACCTGTTCGCGGAACGCCTTGCGCAGACTTCGCAGCTGGCGCTCGTAGCCTCCGCTTGAGAGAAACTCGGCAATCGTCATCTGCAGGACTTCCGGGCTGCCCACCGAGTTTATGAACTTCAGCATCTGTACCTGCGCGTGCCAGCGTCCGGGAGCCACCCACCCGAGGCGGAAGCCCGGCGCCACGGTCTTGGTGAAGGAAGAGCACAGCATGACATTGCCGCTTCGGTCGAAAGCCTTGACCGGAACCGGCCGTTCGTCGCCGTAATGGATGTCCCCATAGACATCGTCCTCTATGAGCGGCACGCCGCGTCTTTCCAGCATTCGCGCCAGCCGCTTCTTGCTTTCCTCAGGCATGGTGAAACCGAGCGGGTTCTGGGCGTTCGCCATGACCGCGACCGCGGCGATTTTCGACCGGTCGAGCGCGAATTCCAATGCATCCAGCGAGATGCCCTCCCGGGGATGGGTCGGGATTTCCAGGGCCTTGATCCCGAGCGTCTCGCAGATCTGCAGCAGGCCGAAGTAGGTAGGTGATTCGAGCGCAATGGTGTCGCCGGGCTTGGCGACCGCGCGCATACACAGGTTCAAGGCTTCCATCGCGCCATGCGTGATGATGACGTCGCGGGCGGCGAGACTGCAGCCGGTATCGAGCGCGCGACGTGCGATCTGCCGGCGCAGTTCTTCGTTGCCCGGCGGCAGCGTGTACTGCGTCAGCGAGGCCGGCCTTCGGCGCGCGACCGAGGACAGGACCCGTCGCAGCTTCTGCGTGGGCATCAACTCGTGGCTCGGGCAGGCAGCCCCGAACGACACTACGCCGGGTTTGCGGGCGTCGAGAATCTCCTGCACCAGTGCGCTGACGCCGACGAGCCGCGGCGAGGGCGGCGGCTTGGAAATCGCCGGTTCCTCCGCTGCCGGCGCGCGGGAACGCACGTAATAGCCTGCGCTCGGCCGGGCCTCGATCACGCCGCGGGTTTCCAGCACTTCGTAGGCCTTGAGCACGGTTGATACCGAAACCCGGCGCTGGGAAGAGAGCCTGCGCACCGACGGCACTCGCTCTCCAGGGCGCAAAGTCCCGGACGCGATCATTCCCGAGATCGAGTCGGCTACCGCCTGATAGAGGGCGCCGTGCTGGTCCATGGCCGGAAGCAGAAAAATGCGCAGGTGAAGGAATATTCGAGCAGGCCGGGCGAAGATGGCAGGCACGGTTGCCTGCAGAATAGACCATAACAGTTTACAGTCTTGAAAACTGTTATGTATACAATTCTCCAGACGTGCAACTGTTACGTTCGCACTTGGCCACCTAGGATCGGTGTCGTCGAGAGATTCTCAGGTGCGGCCATGAGAGTGGATCTGAACAAGGCGATGCTGGGTCTCCACCGGCTCCAGATCGTCAAGCTGCAAGGCGCCAGAGGCGCGCGGGTGACCTGTCGAGAGGGAACGCTGTGGGTCACCCAGGAAGGATTTAGGCGTGACGACTTTCTCGCTCCGGGGTGCGCCATAACGGTGGAGACCGGGGGGGCGGTACTGATCGAAGCGCTCACCGAGTCTGCGGTGATCGTGGAGGGTTACGGCGGAGAAACAGTCGCCCCGGCCATAGCGGTGGTGTCCGCGTGACGGCCGAATGGGCAAGCCCTGGCAGATACCAGGAGACGGGCTACCGAACGTGCGCAGGACCGGGCGGGCCGGCGTGCAGTCCCGTGCTATTCGCCAGGCCTGCGTCGACTTTCGTCGCGGGCTGTATCCGCCCTTCGGACGCGGGTTTCCGGTTCCGGATCAGTCCGCGTACTTGACCGAGCAGCCGTACGGCCGGGTACTGCTCTCGGATACCGGCTTGCCGGCCATGATTTCCTCGAGAGCTGCGGCGACGTAATTCCTGGCGATCGGGATGTCGCGCTGGCTGATCGAGGGCTTGTCGTCGATGCCACCCATATAGACCAGCTTGCCGGCCGGATCGACGATGTACATGTGCGGCGTGGTGCGCGCCCCGTAGGCCTGACCGACCTTGCCTTCGGGATCGAGCAGGAAAACGCTCGGGCCTGCCTTCCAGTCCTTCAATATCGCCTGCGAGCGGGCCGGATCCCGGTAATTGCTGTGCCGTGGGCTGGTGGAGTTGATCCCCACCCAAACTACACCCTTGGCAACATACCGGTTCTGAAGGCCTTGCATGTTTCCGCTCTCGTAGTGCTTCTGCACGAACGGGCATTCTGAGTTGAACCACTCCAGGACCACGAGCTTGCCGCGGAAATCGGACAGCGTGTAGCGCTTGCCGTCTATTCCGGTCAGCGCAAACCCGGGCGCCGCCTGGCCGGGCGCCGGCGCTGCCTGTGCGAGGGCAATGAATCCGAGCGAGAGAGCAGACGCCAAAATCCTGCGAAAGGTGCCGATCATGTTTCCTCCTGGTTGCAAGCCCCGATTATCGGGAGGCTGCGGTTCGAGTCGTGTCAGCGGTGGCTTCATCCACCGCTGAAGTAACCCGCGCCTCGGTGAGAAGTTCAGGCAGCAGCAACGGCGCCCCGCCCCGCGGCCGATAGAGCGCATATACAGGTACGCCGCTGCGGCCCAGCTCCTTCAGCGCGGCCGTGATCTCGGGGTCCTGGCTGGTCCAGTCGGCGCGCATCAGAACGACTTCGCGCAGCGCGAAGTGGCGACGCACCGAGTCACGTTCCAGCACCAGGCGTTTGTTGACCTGGCAGGTCACGCACCATGCGGCGGTGAAATCCACGAACACCGCCCGGCCCTCGGATTGCGCCCGGGCCAGCGCCGCGCGGGACCACGGCTGCCAGTCGCCCTGCGCCGATCGGGCCACAGCCTGAATCGGCGCCGACGGCCAGGCGACCGCCAGCCCGCCAGCGGAAAGCAACGCCACCAGCACGTAGGCAGCACTGCGAGCGCCGGTCGCCGCCGCATGACGGAAGCGGCCATACGCCCATAGCGCGGCGCCAAGCAGGGTGAGGCCGACCAGCAGTTTCGCGGCGCCGTCCAGGCCGATCTGCTTTCCCAGGACCCAGACCAGCCATACCACCGTGAGGTAGAGCGGAAACGCCAAAAACTGTTTCAGCGTTTCCATCCACGCACCCGGCCGTGGCAGCCTGTTGACCAGTCCGGGCGAGAACGAAAGCAGGACATAGGGCGCGGCCATTCCGAGCGCCAGCGCTGTGAAAGTGATCATGGCATGCGCCACCGGCTGACTCAGCGCAAAGCCGAGCGCGCTGCCCATGAACGGCGCGGTGCAGGGCGTGGCGATCGCCGTGGCAAGCAGCCCGGAGAGAAACGCGTCGAGATAACCGGAACGGGCGCGCACGCTGCCTGCAATGCGCTGCATCGCGTCGCCGAAGTGAAACACGCCCGAGAGGTTCAGCGCGAGCGCGAAGAACAGCACCGCGAGCGCCGAGATCACCAGCGGCGACTGCAGTTGATAGCCCCAACCGAGCGCCGCGCCCCCGGCGCGCAGCGCGAGCAGCAGGCCGGCAACGAGCCAGAAGCACACCAGCACGCCGAGCGCGAACACCAACCCGTGACCGCGCAGGCTGGAAGCATCGCCGCCCGCCTGCTCGACGAAGCCGAGCACCTTGACCGATACCACCGGGAACACGCAAGGCATGAGGTTGAGCAGCAACCCCCCGGCGAAGGCGAACACAAGCGCGGTGACCAGCGTAAGCGATGCGCCTGCTGCCTCCGGGACTGCGGCCAGCGCCGGCCCGACCGTGAATGGAATCGAAACCACCGCCGCCGTGAATCCGGCGGAAAAACCGGGCTCCGCGACCAGCACGCCGCTGAGCGCTCCACGCTTCGAAGCGGCCGCCGGCGCCGCTTCGAAGCGCAGCCGCCATCGCTCTCCGTCCATGGAAAGCTGCTGTTTGGACGCGTGGTTGATCCAGCCTTCGCTGTCGGGAAAGAAGGCAATGCGCCTTGCGCCGGGCGCCGCATCGCTCGGCAGCGTCAGCAGCCATTCGTTACCGGCCAAAGTCGCCGCGGCTCGTACTTCGTCGAGCACACGGGGCAATGCGTCTCGCGCAGCCTCTATACGCGTCGCCCACTTCGAGTTGGGCATCGCGGGCCCGACCGGCAGCATTAGCGAGAGCTCGGCGTCGCCAGGAATGCAGATCTCTTCGCACACCAGCCACGATGCCTTGGCCCTGACTGGAACAGCGCCGGATACGGAGCCGGGAGCGCGAATGTCTGTCAGCAGAAAAACCTCGCCCTCGTAACCGTAGTTGGCCAGGGGGCCGACATCGATTCTGCGCGGTGCGGGCCACTGAATGTCTCCGGCCTGGAAACCGGCGGGCAGGCTCCATTCGATGCGGGTGGGCAGACCGGAGTCCCCGGGATTCTTCCAGTAGGTGTGCCAGTGCTTCTGCATCTTCAGGCGCAACGCGACGGTCAGCGTCTGTCCCGGCTCGATCCCCTCGCTGGCCGCAACCAACTCGGCCTCGATATGCGGGCGCTGAACGGGATTGGCGTGCGCAGCCACGGCCAGCCCGAAGAAAACCAACAGGTGAAGGAAAAAGCGCATCGGCAGATGGGGCAATCCCATGTTTGAGAGCGCGGCGGCGAAGGATAGTTCTCGTGGCGCCGTGGGGCAAGCGGGAAACGAGCCCGCCGCAGCGGCCTTGCCGGGCGTTGAGTCCTCCCTCCGGTGCATGGCAGGATTCCGCCATGTGCGCCTCCAGTCGGCTGTGGATTGCATCGTTTCTCCTTGCCCTGTTGCCATTCGATGCGGGGGCGCAGCTGCAGCTTACCCCCCGAACCGGGGTCGAGTTCGCCACCGCCGAGGAGGGTCGGGCGATACTCGGGCGGCCGGATGAGTACTTTGTACGAATGGGCACATTCGACCGGATGCTGCGGCTGCGCACTGGGAGCGACGCGGGCACTGGCGCGCACCGCGAGGTGCTCCTGCGCAGCGTGACCGACTGGCCGGATGATGACCGGCGGCAAATCTCGTCCGTGATCGGGGCGCTTTCCGCCACACTGAAAGGAATGCGACTCCCCTTGCCATCGCGAGTATGGATGGTGCGCACCACCGGAATGGGAGAGCTAGGCGACGCCTACACACGGGCCGACGCGATCGTGCTGCCTGCCTATACCGTGGGCGCAGCGCCCGATGTCCTGCTCAAGCTGCTCGCGCACGAACTGTTCCACGTCATGACTCGCCACGATTCTGCATTTCGCGAGCAGGCATACCGCACGATCGGATTTCGCATGTGCGAGCACGTCGAGCTGCCGGCGTCGCTCGCCCCCCGCAGACTGACCAACCCGGACGCCATGCGAAACGATGCCTACATCGAGGTGGCGGTCGGCGGCAGTGCAGTGCTGGCGATCCCGGTGCTGCTGTCACGCTCGGAGAAGTACGATCCGGGGATCGGCACGGATCTGACAGACTACTGGATCATGCGGCTGATGAAGGTGGAGCCCGTCGACGGAGGCAGGCGATTGATGCCGGTGCTCGAGAATGGCGAGCCGGTGCTGCTGGAAGCGTCGCAGGTGGAGCGCTTTTTCGAGCAGATCGGCACCAACACCCGGTACATCATCCACCCGGAGGAAATTCTCGCGGATCACTTCGCGTTGCTGGCGACGGGCGCCAAGACCAGCCAGCCGCAACTGATTGAACGGCTTCGCGCGCTGTTGCAGTAGCACTGACCAGAAGACAGGGGAGCAACCAGTTGGTGAATCTGCGCCTCGCCCGCCTGGGCACCACGGTAGATTTCGCCCAGGCCGGCCGTTTCCTCGTCGGGGTGCGCCCGACGCAGCAGCAGGTTGGGCCTGTCGGTCAGGCGGATGGTTCCTATCGCGCCGACTTTCACTGCACCTCCTGCGCCTGGATGCCGCGCGCTTTCACCACTTCGGCCCAGCGCCTGATCTCCGATTGGATGTGTGCGCCGAACGACTCGGGCGATCCACCACCGGGAAGCACCTCCATTTCCGCTAGCCGCCTCACGATCTCGGCATCGGCAAGCGCTTCGTTGTAGGCGCGGTTGAGCTTCTCGACGTAGGCCTGGGACGTGTCTCTCGGCGCCAGGATCCCGAACCAGGGGGCGATGACAAACCCGAGGAAACCCGCCTCTTCCATCGTCGGTATTTCTGGCAGCGAGCCCAGCCGCTTCGGACCGGTGACCGCGAGCGCGCGCAGCGCCCCGGCCTTTACGTGCGGCAGGATCGAAGGCGTGTTGTCGAAGAACATGTCGATCTGGCCGCCGCGCAGATCGGTAATAACCGGCGCCGAGCCCTTGTACGGAACATGCAGGATGTCTATCCCGGCCATCAGCCCGAGCAGTTCGCCCGAGAGGTGAGGCGACGAACCGTAGCCGGAAGAACCGAACGTGATCTTTCCGGGACTCTTCTTCGCCAGCGACACCAGCTCCGCAACCGACCGCGCCGGTACCGAGGGATGCACGGTCAGGACGTTCGTGATCGAGCCGAGCAGCACCACAGGCCGGAAATCGCGCTCGAGGTCGTAGCCCAGATTCCTGTAGATCGAAAGATTGATCGCGCAGGTGCCGATGGTGCACTCGATCAGCGTGTAGCCGTCGGGTGCAGAGCGCGCAGCCGCTTCGGTGCCGATGTTGCCGCCGGCGCCGGGACGGTTGTCGATCACGATTTGCTGGCCGAGTGCCCTTGACGCCCGCTCCGAGACGGTGCGGGCGATCAGATCAGATGAACCCGCGGCAGGAAACGGAACGATCAGGCGGACCGGGCGCGATGGGTACGCTGATTCATCGGCACAGGCCGCGACGAGCACCGCCGCACAAACAACGGCGATCCGGAACACCAGGCCCATCCGCTCCCCCAACCAGCCGTATTTGGCAGTCATTCTAAATCGAAGGAAGCAAATGCGGCCGCAACCGTTATTTGTGCACCAGAACGGGCACTTCGGAATGCGACAGCACCTTTGCCGCCTGGCTACCGAGCAGCAGCCCCACAACCCCGGTGCGGCCGTGCGAGGACATGAATATGAGATCGCACTTCTTCCTCTTCGCCGCCTGGACGATCGCCTGCCACGGCGCGAGGCTCGGCAGGTAGAAACCACTGTAGCGCACGCCTTTCGCCTTCGCTTCCTTCTCTACGTGGGCGAGAACCTTCAGTGCAGTGCGTTCGCCGCGCTTTTCCCATTCGGCACGCGACATGACGTCAGGCGGAAAATACTCGCCGTAGGCCAGTACTTCGTACTGCTCAGGGGAGTAGAAGCCCGTTACCCTTGCGCCGATCTTCTTGGCGAGCGCGATTCCTGCCCTGACGGATTTCCTCAAGAGAGCCGACCCGTCGGTCGGCAGCAGTATGTGGCGGTACATTTGTTCGTCCTCCTGTCGTGGGTGCCGCGCCAGTCTGTGCCCGGCGTGCGGCTGCCGTGTTGACTTCGGTCAAGGCCGGCAGCCGGCGGTAGCCATCGGTTATATTGCGCCGATTCTCAACCGTACCGGTGCGATGACCCCCTACACGCTGGAAGTGCTCAGGCTTCTCGAGGACGGAGAATTCCATTCCGGCGAGGATGTCGGTCGGGTGCTCGGCATCAGTCGCGAGTCGGTGTCCAACGCGCTCGAGCGCATTGAGGATCATGGGCTGGCTATCGAGCGAATCCGGGGCCGCGGATACCGGTTGAAGGGCCCGGTGCAATGGCTCGACGCCGGGCGTATCGCCGCGGCGATGGGTGCAAGTGCGAGGCGCTATGCGCTCGAGGTCGTCGATCGGACCGGATCGACCAACGACGATCTGCTCGCGCGCGCGGAGCAGGGGGCGCCCTCAGGCCTGGCGCGCGTAGCCGAACTGCAGGTCCATGGCAGAGGTCGGCGCGGGCGTCGATGGCACACCGGACTGGGTGGAGCGCTCACGTTCTCCGTCCTCTGGCGCTTTGCGCAGGGAGCCGGCTTCCTTTCCGGCCTGTCGCTTGCGGTCGGTGTGGCGCTGCTGCGCGTGGTTCAGCGATATGGGGCGGCGGAGGCGATGCTGAAATGGCCCAACGATCTGCTGTGGCGCCACCGCAAGCTCGCGGGCGTTCTGATCGAGCTCTCAGGGGAGGTCATGGGCCCCACCGCTGCGGTGATCGGTATCGGGCTCAATGCGCGCCTTCCGCAATCCGTGGTCGATGAGATCGACCAGCCGGTGGTCGACCTGGCCAGCATCGGCGTCGAGTTCGACCGCAACGCCCTGCTCGGAGAATGCCTTGTCGAACTGGGATCGGTGCTGACACGGTTCTCCGAGCGAGGTTTTGCACCTTTTGCCCAGGAGTGGAACAGAGCCCACGCTTACCACGATAAAATGGTGCGGCTTCGAATGCCGGACGGCAGCGCGCAGGAAGGACGTGTTGCGGGTGTTGCTGAGGACGGTGCACTGGTGCTCAAGGTGCGCTCCGGCACGCGAAGGTTCTACGGCGGTGAGCTGACTCTCCGGCCCGTCAAGATCTGAACTCTTGGCCAACCAGTCCTTGATCCTCGCGGTGGACGCGGGTAACACCCGCGTCAAATGGGCCCTGCACGATGGCCAAGCCTTCGTCCAGGAGGGCCGGCGTGCGCTCGGCGAGGCGTCGACGCTCGGGCGCGACTGGGCTTCTTTGCCTGCACCGCAGTCCGTCGTGGTCGCAAGCGTTGCCGGCGAGGCGCTGCGGGAGACGGTGCTGGCGGCGACGCGGCGCTGGGGACGCATCCCGCAGTTTATTTCGGGCAAGCCGCGGCAATGCGGCGTAGCCAGTCGCTACCTTGACCCTTCGCAACTGGGCCCCGACCGGTGGGCGGCCCTGGTGGCGGCGCGAGCTCTGGGGGATTCCTCGCACCTCGTTGTGTGCGCGGGGACCGCGGTGACGATCGATGCCTTGCTGGCCGACGGCACCTTCGCCGGGGGACTGATCGTTCCCGGTTTCGAGCTGATGCATGGCGCGTTGGGCTCCAACACCGCGCGGCTGAGCGCGGATCGGGGTGAGTTCCAGCAATTCCCGAGACAGACGAAGGATGCGATCAGCACCGGCGCCGTTCAGGCGATCTGCGGTGCCATCGAGCGGATGCGGGCGTCGATGATTGCCGAAGGGGGCACCGAGCCCGCTGTCGTCGCTACCGGCGGAAGCGCGGAGCTGATCTCGCGCCATCTCGGCCGGCCGATGCAGGTTCGCGACAAGCTGATCCTCGAGGGCCTGGTTCGGATCGCGGGGGAGCGGCAGTGAGGTGGATCGTGGCCGTGCTCTTGCTGGTCAACGCGGCGCTTGCCGGCTATGCGTACTGGCTGCACATCGCGCCGGACCCCGACTCGCGCATCGTCGACCTGCAGATGAATGCCGACCAGATCCGGATTATTCCGGAGCCGCCGAGAGTGCCTCCGGCTCCCGCGCGGCAGTCAGTCGCGTGCCTCGAGTGGCGCGCCTTTTCGGCGACCGATATTGGCAGGGCGCGCGAGGTGATCGCCGCCCTGCGCCTCGGCGAGCGCGTCTCCGAGCGCGAGGTCAGCGTCGCTGCGAGCTGGTGGGTGCACATGCCGCCCCAGGCCTCGCAGGCAGCGTTGGACAGGAAGGTGCGCGAGTTGAACGAGCTGGGCGTCACGGACTTCTTTCCGATAACCGAAACCGGGCGCTGGCGCTACTCAATATCGCTCGGTCTGTTTCGAACCGAAGAGGCTGCGAGGGCGCACTTGGCGAAGTTACGGGCGAAAGGGGTGCGCTCCGCCACGCTTTCGAACCGGGAACAGCGCGTCACGCAGACCGCCTTCGTCGTGCGCGAAGCGACCGCAGATGAAGCAGCGAAGCTTGTCGAGCTCAACTCTGCCTGGCCCGGCACCGAAGTTCGCGCCGCCAACTGCCCCGGATAAGGACCCCTGCCTGTTCTGCCCGGCAGGTCTCAGGACGGATGTGAACACGCCAAGCGCGTGTTACCCCTGTTTTCCGGCTTGCGGGAGGTAGCAATGCGAGGGGCGCTCAGGCTGGTTGAAGCTGACGCAGCCCGTCCGTAGTCTCACGCAGTTCGAGCTTGCGCGAGTGGAACGCCTGCAAGGCGGGCCGGTGGCCGATTGAAATGATAGTAGTGCCGGGCAGGCGCTCGCGCAGCAGGCGATAGAGCTGCTCCTCGAGAGCCTCATCCAGGGCGGAAGTGGCCTCGTCGAGGAAAAGCCACGACGGCTTGATCAGGAGCGCACGCGCGAAAGCAATCCGCTGCTGTTCGCCCGGTGACAGCTCCAGCGCCCAGTGGCGCGACTCGTCCAGTTTTTCTGCCAGGTGAGGGAGGCCGCAGGCCGCTATCGCCTCGGTGACTTCCTGATTGCCGTAGCCTGCATCGCCATCCGGGTAGCACACGACCTGCTTGAGGGTGCCGATCGGCAGGTAAGGGCGCTGCGGCAGGAACAGCACCTTGAAGTTCTTCGGCCGGCGCACCTTGCCGGAACCGAAAGGCCAGATGCCGGCGATCGCGCGAAACAACGTGCTCTTGCCCGAGCCTGAGGGCCCGCGGATCAGGACGGTGTCTCCGGCCCTTACTATGGCATTGGAAGGCGCGACCAGCGCCTTGCCATTGGGCAGGCTGAGCGCCATCTCGGAGATTACCAACTCGTCTCGATCGTCCTCTCCCAATGCGACGCCGCCCGGCCGGGCCGCCTCTTCGCGGGCATGTTCGATCGCGTAGTGGAACCCCAACAGGCGGTCTGCGGTCGCTTTCCACGAAGCGAACGTCGAGTACGCCCCGATGAACCAGGATAACGCGCCTTGCACCTGCCCGAATGCGTTGGCGATCTGCATCAAGCCTCCGAGCTGTATCGCGCCTGCAAAGTAGCGCGGCGCGGCGACCACGAACGGGAAGACGTTTGCCACCTGGTTATAGCCGACCGTAAAGGAGATAAGGATCTTCTGCCGGCGCATGATCCGCCACCAGTTGTCCACCACGTTGGCGAAGCGGGCGCCGAAGCCCTTCAGTTCGTCGCCCTCGCCCGCATAGAGCGCGACGCTCTCGCCGTTCTCGCGGAAGCGGATGAGTCCGAATCGAAAGTCTGCCTCGAAGCGCTGCTGGTTGAAGTTCAGCCCGATCAGCGGCCTGCCGATATGGTGGGTGATCCAGGTGCCGGCAACGGCGTAGACCAGGGCGGCCCAGACCATGTAGCCCGGTATCACCACTCCGCCGCCCAGCGGTATCGTCAGCGGACCGGAGAGAGCCCACAGTATTCCGACGAAGGAGGCGAGCGTTACCACGGCGTTGAGCAACCCGAGGCTCAGGCCGAGGGTGTCGTCGACGAACAGTTTCAGATCTTCCGCAATCCGCTGATCCGGGTTGTCGGTCGGGCCGCCGGTGAGCTGCATGCGGTAGTAGACCCGGCCGCCGAGCCACTCCTTGAGATAGCGGTCGGTCATCCAGCGCCGCCACTTGATCTGCAGCATCTGGTTGAGATAGAAGGCGTACACCGCCATGAAGATATAGATCGCCGCCAGTACGCAGAATCTGAGGATCTGTTTCCAGAACTCTTCGACATTCTTTTCCTGCAGCGCGTTGTAGAAGACGTTGTACCACTCGTTGAACAGCACGCTCATGTACACCATGGCGAGCGTGAGGCCGATCACCGCGCCGAGCAGCAGCCACGCCGAGAACTTCTCCTCAGATCTCCAGTAGGGTTTGACGAGCGACCAGGTGTCGCGCCAGAAACGCGGTGTTGCGGGCATTTTTGTGATCCCTCTAGGGAGTACTTCAGACGCCGCGGATGCGGGAGAGCAGGGCGGTGGTGGAACGTTCGTGCTCGAACGGAATCGAGTGCGCTGCCCCGCCCCAGCTCATGACCTCGCGGGCGCCGACGATCTTCTCCACAGCCCAGTCGCCGCCCTTTACCAGTACGTCCGGCCGGCATTGCAGGATGCATTCAAGCGGGGTGACTGCCTCGAACCAGGTAACCAGATCCACCGATTCGAGCGCGGCCACGACCGCCACCCGGTCGTCGAGGGTGTTTAGCGGGCGATCCGGGCCTTTACCCAGGCCGCGCACCGACTGGTCCGAGTTGAGCGCTACCAGGAGGCTCTTCCCGAGCGCGCGAGCCTGCGCAAGGTAGGTGACGTGGCCGCGATGCAGGATGTCGAACACACCGTTGGTGAACACCAGCGGGCGCGAGAGCGCCTTGAGCCGTTGGGGAAGGTCGGCCGGCGGACAGAGCTTGGATTCGAAGATCGGGCGCATGGCGATCCGGGCGGAAGCGCCATGATACCGTCGCAACAGACTCGGACGGCGGGGCCCGCGTCAGGCCGCCTCGGCCGGGCGGTTACGGTTCAACGGAGCCGATCGGGGCGTGGAACAGGCTCGAAAGATCATCCTGACGACTTTCGACTCCCAGTGGCGGACGGTCATCGAGTGGTGCTCAGTCCAGGTACTCGAAGACCTTGACCACTTTCTCCACGCCGCCGGTCGTGGCGGCTGTCTGCGCGGCTTCCTCGGCCTCGGCGCGGGTGACCAATCCCATCAGGTAGACCGTGCCGCTTTCGGTCACGACCTTCACGTGGTTGGCGCCTACCTCCTTGTTCTGCACCAGGCGGCCCTTCACCCGGGTGCTTAGCAGCCCGTCGTTGCCGCGCGACATCAGCGAGCCGGAGCCGGAAACCTCAAGCTCGTTCTGAATGTTGCGCACGTTGGGAACCTCGAGCACCAGAAGTCCCACGTCGGTTTTCACTTCCTCGCTCGGCGCGTTGCCCGTCAGCAGGACGTAGCGGTTGAAGCTGGTGACCCCAATCTGCGCATCGTCGCCGAAGCGCTCCTTGACAAGGTTCGCCGCCTTGATTTCGATAGTCTGGTCCTCGAGCATCGTGGCGCTGGTACGGCGATCGTCGGCCACCATCACCCCGGCGCCCACACCCGCACCGATGATCAGTGGCACGCAACCCTGGAGGCACAATGCCGTTACTGCGATGATCTGAAGAGGCAGGGAGGCTCTCATTTAGTCCGCTCCAAGTAGAAGACAGTCGATGGCATCGCACATACAGTGAAGGCACAACAGATGCACTTCCTGAATCCGAGCGGTCCTGTCTGCCGGCACACAAAGGTGAATGTCGTCATGAGCCAGCAGGGCCGCGATCTTTCCCCCCTTCTTCCCGGTGAGCGCGACCACGATCATCTGGCGCTCGTGCGCCGCGTTTATCGCCTCGATGACGTTGGGAGAATCGCCGCTGGTCGAAATCGCCAGCAGCACGTCCCCCGCCTGTCCCAGCCCCCGAACCTGCTTGGAAAAAACCTGGTTGTAGTCGTAGTCGTTGGCGATCGATGTCAGGGTCGAGGTGTCGGTAGTAAGCGCCACCGCGGAGAGCGGCGGCCGCTCCTTCTCAAAGCGATTGAGCAGTTCGGCCGCGAAGTGCTGTGCGTCCGCCGCCGATCCGCCGTTGCCGCAAGAGAGGATCTTGCCTCTGTTCGTCAGGCACTGGACCATTTTCTCCGAGGCGCGTGCCAGAGGTTCTGCAAGCAGTTCGACGGCCCGGAGCTTGATCTGTGCGCTCTCGGCGAAATGCCGGCTGATGCGTGTCTGAAGATCCATCGGGAATCTTGTCGGCGCTGCTGGAGGGGAATTATTGCACAAAGACCCCCGCGCCCGGCACTGCTCTTACCGAATGTCGATGCCGAATCGGTGTCGTTACTCTCCGAACGCGTCCTTCAGCCAGTCGAGCCGACCGTCGCCATTCAGCAACACTGCGTCGAAGCGGCATTGGGCAAGACGCGCGTGCGCCGACAAGTAGTGACGCGCGGCGGCGAGCAGCCTTGCGCGCTTCGCCGCGGTTATGCTTTCGATGGCTCCGCCAAAGGCGCCGGAGGCGCGCATGCGCACTTCGACGAAGACCGTTGCGCCGCCGTCGCGCATCACCAGATCGATCTCGCCGAACCGGCAGCGGTAGTTGCGTTCCAGCAGTTTCAGGCCCTGTCGCTGCAGGAAACCGAGCGCTGCGTCCTCGGCCTTTCTACCCTGCGTGATCATTGCGAGGCGGCAAGCGATCGCGCGGCGCCGCCGGAAAACTGTGCCGGCGTGAGTTCCCTGGAGAAATGCTGGCCAGCCTCGAGGGTGATGGTTCCCGATACGCCATCCAGCGGCCCGCGCCAGCCCTGGTCCGCGAGAAGGGCGCTTGCGATCCGATAGGCGTCGATTCCAAGCGCGTAGAAACGCTCCTGGTCGAGGGGCGCACCTTGCACCTCGGCGCGCAAATAGCTGATTACAGCCGGATGGTCCGGCTGCAGCAGCCACGGCATGTCGAGAAACCGCACTCCCTCCAGATCGTACGGGTCCATCGCTCCGATGCTCGACGCGAACACCATCGAAGTGGCGTAGATGGGTTGCTTGCTCCCTAGATAGGGTCTGACGAACCGTGCTCGCGGTGCGTCGAGCGAAAGGAAGATCGTGTCTGCGGTCGTCGACAGCACTCTGTCGCGCAGCTTGCCCGGCGTCGCGACTTCGGTAGTGTAGACGAACTGCTCCGCCACCTTGCCCTTGAGAGCTTTCCACTGGTCGGCAAACGCCTGGGCGATACGGCGATCGAGCGCGGTGTCGCGCGTGACGACGAACACCGACTTGCCACCTTGCTCGAAGGCATACCTGGCCACCTGTCTCGCCTCGGCCTCGACCTGCAGGCCGAACACGTACATCAAGGGTGGCAGACGTACATCGATGTCGGGGACGTTGAGCGCGACCGTCGGGATCGTTATCTGACCGCTCGCGGCGAGCGCGGAGACCCCGTTTCGGGTCAGTGGCCCGATGACGGCGGATGCGCCATTGGACACCGCCCGCTGGTAGGCTTCCAGTATGCGCTCGGGCTGCTCGGTAGTGGCGTACACGACCACCGGAAGTCTGTCGGCTTGCAGTCCTGCTGCCGCGAACACGCCAAGCCTCACCGAATCGGCGTGGCGCCCGAAGGAGTTCGACTGCAACGGAAGTATCACCGCCATGTGCGACTGCGTCATGAGCACGCGATCGTCTCCGATCGGCGCCTGCTCGTCCTGAGCCGCTGCCTGCCGGGTGGCTAAGGGAACGGCCGCCCAGTATAGTAGTCCGAGAACAAGCAGCGAAAGGGCGAAGCGAAATTGCATAGCGAAAGCGACGGGGCGCGAAGCGGCACATTATATGTTGTAGCCACACCGATCGGGAATCTGCGGGACATCACCATTCGCGCTCTCGAAGTGCTCAGGAGCGTCGACATCGTCGCCGCTGAAGACACGCGGCACACGCACAATCTGCTTTCTCACCACGGCGTGGCCACGCGCATGATTGCGATCCATGAACACAATGAGCGCCATGCCGCCGAAGGGATAGCCAGACTGCTGGCGTCCGGCAAGTCGGTGGCGCTGGTCACGGACGCCGGAACGCCGGGACTCAGCGATCCTGGTGGCCGCGCGGTCGCGCGCGCGCGCGAACTGGGCCTGCGGGTGGTTCCACTGCCCGGGCCGAGCGCGCTCACCGCCGCATTGTCGGTGTCGGCTCTAGCGTCAGCACGTTTTCTGTTTGCTGGTTTCCTGCCTTCCAAGGCGGCCGAACGCCGCGCCGCGCTCGAGGAGCTGGCCGTGATTTCTGATCCGATAGTCTTCTTTGAGGCGCCGCATCGGGTGAAGCAGTCGCTGCGCGACATGGCAGGCATCCTGGGCCGCGAGCGGCGCGTTCTCATCGCGAGGGAACTTACAAAGATCTTCGAGGAGATCCAGGAATGCACGCTGAGCGCAGCGACCTCCTGGCTGGAGGAGAAACCAGAGCGCAGCCGTGGCGAGTTCGTTCTGGTCGTCGGCCCGGCGGCTACGGCCGATACGGCCCACGATGCAGCGGGCGAACGCGTACTTCGGACGCTGCTTGCACAGCTGCCGCTCAGACAAGCGGTGACGCTGGCGTCGGAGATCACAGGCGAAAGAAGGAAAGCACTCTACGAGCGTGCGCTGGAACTGAAAGGCGATGAACGCGGCGCGGGTCGCCGACCAGCGGCGAAGTCGGGCAAGAAATCGGCGTAGCCCACACAGTGGACCGCATCACCATCACCCGGCCGGATGACTGGCACCTGCACCTGCGCGACGGCGAAGCCATGCGCAGCGTGGTATCCGACAGCGCCCGCCGTTTCGGCCGGGCGATCGTCATGCCGAATCTCCGGCCACCGGTTGTAACTGCCGCACAGGCCAGCGCTTATCGCGATCGCATCCTGGCAGCGCTGCCGAAGGGCAGCAGGTTTCGGCCGCTCATGACGCTATACCTCACCGAGCGAACGACTCCGGACGAGATCCGACGGGCAAAGGCAAGCGGTGTCATTCACGCCGTGAAGTACTATCCGGCGGGGGCGACCACCAACTCGGACTCGGGAGTAACCGATATTCGCCGGTGTTTTCCGGTGCTCGAAGAGTTAGCGCGCCAGGATTTGCCGCTACTGCTGCACGGCGAGCTAACCGATGCCGCGGTGGATGTGTTTGACCGCGAAGCCGCCTTTATAGAGCGCGAGTTGGCGATGCTGGTCGATCGCTTCGCCTCGCTCAGGTTCGTTCTCGAGCACATCACTACTGCAGACGCAGTCCAGTTCGTAACGGCCGCGCCTCAGAACGTCGCGGCCACGATCACGGCACATCACTTGCTTATGAATCGCAACGCGCTGTTCAAGGACGGTATGCGGCCGCATCACTATTGCCTGCCGGTACTGAAGCGGGAGACACACCGGCAGGCGCTGGTCGCGGCAGCTATATCCGGCAACCCCAAGTTCTTTCTGGGCACCGACAGCGCCCCGCACGAGCGCAGGGAAAAGGAAGCCGATTGCGGCTGCGCCGGCATCTATACGGCGAACGCCGCGATCGAGTTGTACGCCGAAGCGTTCGAAGCTGCCGGCGCGCTCGGTAAACTGGAAGCGTTCGCCAGTTTTCATGGTGCAGACTTCTATGGGTTGCCGCGCAACCGGGACGGCATCACGCTGCACAAGCAGCCATGGCAGGTGCCGGACAGGCTGCGGTTCGGCGACGGAGACCTGGTGCCTTTGCGCGCCGGAGGCAACGTCGCGTGGCGAATCGCCGATGAGTCTTTCTGAAGGAGACGATCATGCGCTTCATTGTTGGCCTGCTTATGGCTCTTTCTGCGGTGGCGGCGCTGGGGGAGGGGTTCGATCAACTCGGCAGCATCACGCAGCCGCAGTTCCGGTTGCTCTCCGAGGACCTCGGAGCGGCGCTCTCGTACAAACCCATGGTTCCTGCGGAGCCTCTGGGAGTTACCGGATTCGACATCGGGCTGGAGGTAAGCGCCACCGATCTGCAGAGCGCCCAGATCCTCGACCAGGCGACCAGCGAGGACATCCCCGAAGTACTGCCGATTGCAAGACTGCATGCACACAAGGGACTGCCCTTCGGAATCGACATCGGGCTTTCGTACAGCGCCATTCCCACCTTCGATATCGAACTGTGGGGCGGCGAACTGCGCTATGCGATCCTCAAGGGCGGAGCGGCCACGCCTGCGCTCGCGCTGCGAGGAAGCTTCACCAGACTTCAGGGCGTGGACCAACTCGATATCGAGACTCGCGCCGTTGATTTGTCGATCTCCAAGGGGTTCACCCTGCTCACGCCGTATGCCGGGCTCGGGCACGTTTGGGTCACGAGCACGCCCAACGGCATTCCGACGCTGGCCGAGGAAGACTTCGGGCTGACCAAGTACTTCGCGGGCCTGAACATCGCGCTGGGCATTGTCTCTTTCGCGGCGGAGGCGGATAGGACTGGAGACGCCTGGACCTACGGAGCCAAGCTCGCACTGCGGTTCTGAACCGATTCGAGGCCTCGATAGTCCTCGCCGGCGATCAGCCGGCGTGACAGCCGAACTTCGCGGGTGGCGCGTGACCCCAGGGGCAGCCGAAACGCGCTGCGCCACGAAGATGCCGGTATCTCCGGTTGTCACCCGGGGCCACGAGTTCCGGATTGCCTCGCCAGAGTCTCGCGTGACCAGCTCCCAAAGCCGCGTTTTCGGGTCGATTCCGGCAACTCTGTCGAGGGGCACCGAGTCTGTGATGTAGGATGCGGTGGGAAGTTGGCCGGGCAGTCGCTCCGCGTTTCGCGCGAAGAGGAAAGTCCGGGCTCCGCAGAGCAGGATGCCGGTTAACGACCGGACGCCGAAAGGCGATGGAAAGTGCCACAGAGAACAGACCGCCAGCGGCCCGCCTCGGCGGGTGCGGGCAAGGGTGAAACGGCGCGTCTCGGATAGAGGCGGGTGGTCCGCGAGGACACCAGGTAAGAGCTCACCGCGTGAATGGCGACATTCACGGCACGGCAAACCCCATCCGGAGCAAGACCAAATAGGGGGGCGAGAGCGTGGCTCGCGCTGCTCCCGGGTAGGTCGCTAGAGCCACCGGGCAACCGGGGGCCCAGATGAATGATTGCCGCGGCGCCGCAAGGCGCACGACAGAACCCGGCTTACAGGCCAACTCCCCTCCTAACATCTGCCGGCGCTCCGGTCGGGTCGCTACGGCTCTCAAGAAACTTTAAGTAAACCCCCTAACTGATTGTTTCAAAAGAATGGGCTCGTGTCGTCAGACGACGACTCAAGAGTCACTTGTAAGTCTTTGGTGGAACGAAAAAAACTCCACATTGCATCCTTGACACTCGATCATCTTTTACTCTAGAGTGGGGAAAAGTAGGGAAAAGTGGGAAACACAGCAAAAACCAACACTTCCTGCTCAGGGGGATCATGTTTCAGGGAGCTACCGCACTTAACCTCGATGCGAAAGGCCGGCTCGCGGTGCCCACCAGACACCGAGACGGGCTGCAGGCTGATGCAGACCGTAGGTTAGTGCTCACTGCACACCCCCACAAGTGTCTCTTGCTCTACCCCGCCGTGGGTTGGGAACCGATCCGCGCCCGCATCATGAGTTTCTCCAGCTTCGACCCTCAGTTGTCCCTTTGGAAGCGGCTTCTGGTCGGATTCGCCGAGGATCTGGATCTGGATTCTGCCGGCAGGCTGCTGATTTCCCCTGCGTTGCGCAAGTTCGCCGGCCTCGAGAAGGAGGTCATGCTGGTCGGGCAGGGCAGCCATTTCGAGATCTGGAATCTCGAGGCGTGGGAACGGCAACTCGAACAACTCGCCTCCGCACCCGACAAGCTGCCCCCCGGGATGGAGAACTTCTCGTTGTGAAGCGGAATCGCCGTGGGCCCGCACATACCGGTGCTCGGCCGCGAGGCGGTCGACGCGCTGCAGATCAAAGCCGAAGGAACCTACGTGGACGCGACGTTCGGTCGTGGCGGGCATAGCCGCGAGATCCTCGCCAGGCTCGGGCCCGGCGGCAGGCTGATCGCGATCGATCGTGATCCGCAGGCCGTGGCCGCCGCGCAGCGCATTGCCGATTCGCGCTTGACCGTGGTGCATGCGCGTTTCAGCCGCTTGCGTGAGGTATTGCGCCAGGCAGGCTGGGCCAGGGTCGACGGCGTCCTTCTCGACCTCGGGGTGTCATCTCCGCAGCTCGACGACGCCGAGCGCGGATTCAGCTTCCGCCAGGACGGGCCGCTCGACATGCGAATGGACCAGGGTTCGGGAATCTCGGCTGCGCAATGGCTCGCTCGGGCCGGTGAAAGGGAAATCGGGGAGGTCATCAAGCGCTATGGCGAAGAACGGTTTGCTAAGCAGATTGCAAGAGCGATTGTTGCGGCTCGATCGCGACGGCCTGTCGAGCGCACACGGCAACTTGCCGAGGTCGTGGCGCAAGCCGTTCCTGCGCGCGAGCCACGTCAGGACCCGGCGACGCGCACCTTCCAGGCTCTACGGATTTACCTCAATCAGGAGCTTGAAGAGCTGGAGGTAACGCTTCCGCAGTGCGTCGACTCCCTGGGTACGGGGGGCCGGTTGACTGTGATCAGCTTCCATTCGCTGGAAGACCGCATCGTCAAACGCTTCCTGCAGCGGGAGTCGCGGCCGGAAATGCCGGCCCGGTTGCCGCTCACCGCCGTGCAGATGCCGCGGCCGCGATTACGGCTTGTCGGGCGGGCTGTCAGACCCGGCGACGAGGAACTGCGCGCCAACCCGCGAGCGCGCAGCGCGGTCATGCGTGTGGCGGAGAGGCTGGCGGCATGACCCGGGTCAACCTGGTGCTCCTTCTGATACTGATCGCATGCGCGCTGGCGCTGGTGAGTTCGCAGCACCACGCCCGCAAGCTCTTTGTCGAGCTGCAGAAGGTGCAGGCGCAGGCACAACAGCTCGAAGTGGAGTTCGGACAATTGCAGCTTGAGCAGAGCACCTGGGCAACGCACTCCCGGGTTGAGCGCATTGCCGCCAGCTATCTGCAGATGAGCGTGCCGCCTGCCGCACGCCTTCGTATCGTTCCTCCCCCTCCCGCGCCGTCCAGGCAATGAGACCCGCCGCGAATCCGGCCTTGAGTGTGCGTCTGCCCGTGTGGCGTGCACGCCTGCTCCTGCTGTTGGTGTTCTCGGCGTTCATGGTCCTGGCGGCGCGGGCTTTCTATCTCCAGGGGTTGCATAAGGATTTCCTGCAGAGAAAGGGCGAATCGCGCTACGGGCGGGTCATCGAGATCAGCGCTCACAGGGGAACGATCGTGGATCGCAACGGCGAACCGCTCGCGGTAAGTACGCCAGTGGAGTCGGTCTGGGCTTCGCCCGCGGACGCCAAGCTTTCTGCCGAACAGCGCGTGAAGCTGGCGAAGCTGCTGCAGGTGAATCCGAAGGAATTGCAGCGCAGGCTCTCGGAGAATGAGCGTGAATTCGTCTATCTGAAACGACATCTGCCGCCGGACGAAGCGGCGCGAATCGTGAGCTTGGATCTGCCGGGGGTGTTTCTGAAGCGCGAGTACCGCCGCTACTACCCCGGGGCTGAGGTGACCGCGCAGCTGCTCGGTTTCACCAGCGTCGACGACGGAGGCCAGGAAGGCATCGAGCTCGCCTACCAGGAATGGCTCGCCGGCAAACCGGGCAGCCGGAGGGTCATCAAGGACCGTCTGGGCCGCGTAGTGGAAGACGTCGAGAGTATCTCCGCGCCCCAGCAGGGCAAGACGTTGCAGCTGTCGATCGACAATCGCATCCAGTACCTCGCGTTCCGCGAGCTGAAGGACGCGGTGATAGAGCAGTCGGCCCGCGCCGGAAGCATGGTCGTTCTGGACGCCAGGACCGGAGAGATCGTCGCGCTGGCGAACTGGCCGAGCTACAACCCGAACAATCGGGATACTTTCAGCACTTCTCGCGCTCGCAATCGCGCGGCGGTGGACCTGTTCGAACCCGGGTCGACTTTGAAGCCGTTTACCGCCGCGGCTGCAATCGAAGCCGGAACGGTCAACCCAGACAGCATGATCGATACCGCCCCGGGTCGGATGAAGGTCGGCAACCGCACGATCCGAGATGTTCATCCCGAGGGTGTATTGACGGTATCCCAGGTCATCCAGAGGTCTTCCAACGTCGGCTCGGCGAAACTGGCGCTGGCCATGCCTGCGCGCGAGCTGTGGAAGATTCTTGACGCCGCGGGGTTCGGAAGCGCACCGCGTTCCGGATTCCCCGGCGAGGTTTCCGGCCAGCTGCGTGCCCATCAGCATTGGAAACCGATCGAGCAGGCGACGATGTCGTACGGCCACGGCATGTCGGTAAGCCTGTTGCAGCTGGCGCGAGCCTACACGGTGTTCGCCGCTGACGGAGAGCTGCTGCCGCTAACTTTCCTGCGCCGCGACGAGCCGGTGCGTGCAAAGCGGGTCTTATCCGCCCGCACCGCCCGCACCGTGCGCGCGATGCTCGAAACGGTCACGCATCCCGGAGGCACGGCACTCCAGGCACAGGTGACCGGCTACAGGGTTGCCGGCAAGACCGGAACCGCCCATAAGCCCGTTGACGGCGCCTATTCTCCCGATCGCTACGTATCTTCGTTCGTGGGATTCGCACCGGCCACCGAACCCAGACTCGTGATCGCGGTGATGATCGACGAGCCCGGCGGGAGGCAGTACTACGGCGGCGAGGTTGCGGCGCCGGTGTTCAGCCGCGTGATGGCAGGTTCGCTGCGATTAATGGGCGTGGCGCCGGATTCGGTCGGCCCAAGGACGCCGTCTCGCACTGCATGGCTGTTGCGGGAAAAAGTGTGAACCCGACTCGTCGCAGACAGGGGTCTCCGCCGGCATCGTTCGACCAGAGAAGTCTGGACACGCTCGGAGTGCAGCCCACGGGCGTGCAGATCGACAGCCGCAAGGTCAAGCCCGGCGAGCTGTTTCTCGCCTATCCCGGTGAACGTCACGACGGGAGGCAGTTTATTGCCCAGGCAGTTGCAGCCGGCGCCTGCGCAGTGCTGTGGGAGGCGACCGGTTACCAGTGGAACAAGGCATTGCGCGTGCCGAACCTGGCGGTGCACGACCTGCGCAACCAGGCGGGCATCATCGCCAGCCGGTTTTTCGGCGAGCCGTCGAAACAGCTCTGGGTCGCGGGCGTGACCGGCACCAACGGCAAGACTACCTGCTCGCAGTGGATCGCCCAATGTCTTTCCCGCCTGAGTCGCCCGACCGCGGTGATCGGCACTCTCGGCAGCGGCTTCCCTGAAGCACTCGATGCGATCCCGAACACCACGCCCGATCCGGTCTCGCTGCAGGCCCAGATCCACCAGTTTCGAGCGGCGGGAGCGAAAGCGGTGGCGATGGAAGTCTCTTCGCACGGCCTCGAACAGGGTCGCGTCAACGGGGTGTCTTTCGACGTGGCGCTGTTCACCAATCTGACCCGGGATCACCTGGATTACCACGGCAGCATGCAGGCCTACGCCGAAGCCAAAGCCAGGCTGTTCGCCTGGCCCGATCTGAAGCACGCAGTGATAAACCTGGACGACGATTTCGGCGCTCAACTCGCCTCGCGTATTGACCGATCGCTGGTCAACGTTGTCGGCTACGGGTTCGGCAGGGGCGAGATTGCCGGCCACAGGCTCGATCTGTCGACCCGGGGACTGAAGCTCGAGATCACCACGCCCTGGGGGGCGGCCCGCCTGGCCAGCCCGGTACTCGGCGGCTTCAACGCTCATAACCTGCTCGGCGTGCTCGGCGTGCTGATGACTTCCGATGTAGCGCTCGAAGACGCGCTCAGTGCGCTGTCGCAACTACAGCCGGTGCGAGGCAGGATGCAGACGCTGCGGGTCGACGGCGCCCCGCTGGTGGTGGTGGATTACGCCCACACGCCCGACGCCCTGGAAAAGGCGCTGGAAACACTGCGTGCACTGCTGCCTGCAGCCGGAAAACTGCACTGCGTGTTCGGTTGTGGCGGCGATCGTGACCGCGGCAAGCGGCCGCTGATGGGCGAGATCGCCACGAGGCTGGCTGACCGCTGCATCGTCACCAGCGATAACCCGCGCTCCGAGAACCCGCGCTCGATCATCGACGAAATCATCGCCGGGGCGCATGCCAACTATCGCATCGAGGAGGATCGTGCCGCCGCGATCCTCGAAGCGATGTCGGCCGCGCAGCCGCAGGACGTCGTGCTGATAGCGGGAAAAGGTCATGAAACCTACCAGGAAATCGGCAGCCAACGCCTGCCTTTTGACGACTTCGAGGTGGCCAGTGAGATGATCGCCCGGCTGAGGGAGCCGCGCCATGTTTGAGCTATCGGCTGCGGCACGAGCCATCGGGGCGCGGCATCTCGGCGCGGATGCCCGGATCATGCGTGTCACGACCGACAGCCGCGACGCGCGAAGCGGTGACCTGTTCGTGGCGTTGAAAGGCCCGCGTTTCGACGGTCACGGCTTCGTCGATCAGGCCCTGGCGGCAGGCGCAGTCGCGGCACTGGTCATGGATACGGGTGCGGTCAAGACAGAGGGCGCACGCCTTCTTGCAGTGGCCGACACGAGGTTGGGCCTGGGCAAACTCGCCGCCTGGTGGCGCGGCCGCTTCGACATCCCGCTGGTCGCTGTTACCGGCAGCAATGGCAAGACCACGGTCAAGGAAATGCTGGCTGCGATCCTGCGTGTGCACGCCGGCGAAGCTGGGGTTCTGGCAACTGCAGGCAATCTCAACAACGACATCGGCGTGCCGCTCACATTGTTGCGGCTGGAAGCGCGCCATCGCTATGCGGTGATCGAGATGGGAATGAATCATCTTGGCGAGATTGCCTACCTGTCGCGGCTTGCGCGTCCAACCGCAGCGATCATCAACAACGCCGGCACGGCGCACATTGGCGAAGTCGGCTCGGTGGAGGCCATCGCCCGGGCCAAGGGCGAGATCCTCGAAGGTCTGTCGGCCGAAGGGGTCGCGATCATAAACGGCGACGATGCCTTCTCCGACTACTGGCGGCAGCTGGCAAGAGGCCGGCGCCTGGTCGACTTCGGGTTGGACAGGCGCGCGACCGTGACCGGTCGCTATGAACTGGGAGAAGCAGGCAGCCTGCTGACGCTCGCCACGCCGCAGGAGGAAGTCGTCGTCCGGCTTGCGGTGCCTGGCGTGCACAACGTTCGCAACGCACTCGCCGCCGCCACCGCGGCGTGGTCCGCTGGCGTGCCGTCAGCGCACATAGCGGCCGGTCTCTTCGAGTACAAGGGAAGCAGCGGCAGGCTCACGCAGCTTCAGCTGCCAAGCGGTGCGCTGCTGATCGACGATACCTACAACGCCAATCCGGAGTCGATGAAGGCCGCGCTTTCGGTGCTGGCTGGTTGCGCTGGCAGGCGAATCTTCGTCATGGGCGACATGGGAGAGCTGGGTGAGGCGACCGGGGCGATGCACGCCGAGATCGGAGTTTTCGCGCGTCGTGCAGGAGCGCACAGCCTGTACGCGCTGGGCGATGCGAGCGCCGGCGCCGCGAGAGCGTTCGGCGAGGGTGCGGCTCACTTCGATTCGATTGAAGCGTTGGTCTCGGCTCTCGCCCCGGAGCTCGGTCCCGGCTGCGCGGTTCTGGTTAAGGGTTCGCGGTTCATGCGCATGGAGCGAGTGGTCGAGGCGCTAAGCGCCAGGGTTACCAGCGCCCGAGGGCACCACTGATGCTGCTCTTTATCACCCAATGGATAGGCCAGGACATCCGCGCGTTCAACGTATTCAACTACATCACCTTGCGCGCGGTGCTGGCCACGCTGACCGCGGTGGTCATCTCGTTCATTGTCGGCCCGGCGATGATCCGCAAGCTGACTACCTACAAGATCGGCCAGGCAGTGCGCGATGACGGTCCCAAGACCCATCTCACGAAAGCGGGAACGCCGACGATGGGCGGCGCGCTGATCCTGGTTTCAATCGTGATTACCACGCTGTTGTGGGCGGACCTGACGAACAAGTATGTATGGGTGGTCCTGATCGTGACCCTGGGCTTCGGCGCCATCGGCTGGATCGACGACTACCGCAAGGTGGTTCGCCGCGACCCGAAAGGCTTGTCGGCGCGAGCGAAGTTCTTCTGGCAGTCGGTGTTCGGTTTCGCGGCGGCAGTCTATCTGGCGCACACGGCCACCGATCCGGCCCAGACCGATCTGATCGTGCCGTTCTTCAAGCAGGTCGCCTATCCACTGGGAATGACGGGCTTCGTGATCATCACCTACTTCGTGATCGTCGGCACCAGCAATGCGGTGAATCTGACCGATGGCCTCGACGGCCTGGCGATTCTGCCTACCGTGATGGTCGGCAGTGCGCTTGGTGTGTTTGCCTACGTGGCCGGTCACGCGGTTTTCTCGCGCTACCTCGGATTCCCGCACATTCCGGGCGCGGGAGAACTGACCGTGCTTTGTGCGGCGATGGCCGGCGCGGGACTCGCCTTTCTGTGGTTCAACGCCTATCCGGCGGAAGTATTCATGGGAGACGTTGGCGCATTGGCGCTCGGCGCGGTGCTCGGAACAGTCGCAGTGGTCGTCCGCCAGGAGATCGTCCTTTTCATCATGGGTGGTGTGTTCGTAGTCGAGACCCTGTCGGTGATGCTTCAGGTCAGCTCGTTCAAGCTGACCGGCAAGCGCATCTTTCGCATGGCGCCACTGCACCACCACTACGAATTGAAGGGTTGGAAAGAGAATCAGGTCGTAGTCCGCTTCTGGATCATAACGATGATGCTGGTACTCGTGGGGCTATCAACCTTGAAGTTGCGCTGAGTGCATGGACAGCCGATCGGCATCGGGCCGTTTCTGGGCTTCGCGATTGCGTGTGTGCAGCGGGCCACGCGTGCTGTTTCCTTATTGATCGATCGACCCAAGTGAGGAACGTCATGAGTTTCGAGCAATTCCGTCAGATGCTGCTGCGTGGACGAGAGAACGACAACGCGCGCTCTGTGCCGCAGCTTGCGCCGTTGTTGGAGGCACCGTTGGCCGACGCCGAGGAGGACGTCGGCGCGATCAGATTGTTGCGCCTGCAGGCCGCGCTGAAGGAGCGCCGTGGCCCTGAATCTGAAGGGTAGACAGGTACTGGTACTGGGCCTGGGCGCAAGCGGAATGTCAATGGCACGTTTCGCGGTTCGAAGCGGCGCGACGGTTCGGGTGGCGGACACCCGTCAGTCCCCGCCTCTTGCTGCACAGTTGAGCGAGGAGCTGCCGCATGTGCCGTTGTACGTCGGAGCTTTCCAGCCACAGGCATTCGAAGGCGCGGAGATCATAGCCATAAGTCCCGGAGTGCCGTTGTTCGAGCCGATGGTGCGCAGGGCCTACGAGCGCGGCGTTCCGGTCGTGGGGGATATCGAGCTGTTTGCCAGGATGCGCGACGAGTTCGTCAACTCCAGGGTCATCGCCATTACCGGCTCAAACGGCAAGAGCACGGTGACAGAAATGGTTGGCGCGATGTGCAGGGCCTCAGGAATGCGTACGTTGGTGGCCGGCAACATCGGCCTGCCGATCCTGGATGCGATCAGCGAGATAGATGCCGGCAAGCGGCGTCGCCCTGATCTCTTTGTACTGGAGCTGTCGAGCTTCCAGCTCGAGACCACCGAATCGCTCAACCCCGACGCTGCAGTGGTGCTCAACGTCACCGAGGACCATCTGGACCGCTATGCCGGAATGCGCGAATACGCGCAGGCGAAATCGCGGATCTACTTCGGGTCGGGTGTGCAGGTGGTCAACCGCGACGATTCCTGGTCACGCTCGATGGCCGTGGAAGGGCGCTGCGTGTTCAGTTTCGGTCTGAGCGAACCCGCGGACGAGCGTGAGTGGGGGCTTCGCCTAAGCGACGGCGAGAATTGGCTCGCGGAAGGGCGGACCAAACTCATGCGTACCTCGGAACTGCAGATCGCCGGTCTGCACAACGCAGTTAACGCCCTGGCTGCGCTGGCCCTTTGCCGTGCGATGCGCCTTTCCTATCCGCCGCTGATCAACGCCCTGCGAGGCTTCCAGGGCCTGCCACATCGCGTGCAGCGTATCGCCGAGTTTGGCGGCGTAGGCTTCTACGACGACTCCAAGGGCACCAACGTCGCCGCCACGGTCGCTGCCTTGCAAGGCCTGCCCGGGCCCTGCGTGGTGATCCTTGGGGGCGATGGCAAGGGACAGGATTTTTCGCCGCTCAAGGACGCCGTGGCGAAGCAAGCGCGGGCCGTGGTCCTGATCGGCCGCGACCGGGAGCTGATCGCACAAGCGATCGAAGGCAGCGGTATCGCCACCGAGCGCGCGACCGACATGGATGATGCCGTGCGGCGCGCCTTTACGCTGGCGCGCGCCGGTGACGCTGTGCTGCTGTCACCCGCGTGCGCCAGTTTCGACATGTTCCGCAACTACGAACATCGTGCTCAGGCCTTCGCCGAGGCGGTGAAGTCTCTGGAGACTGCGGGATGAGAGCCGCGCTCGTCAGCCACGTCAGGCGCACGCCGCCCGAGGCGGACGTGGATCTCACGTTGCTGTGGATCGTGGCGCTGCTGCTGGGGTTGGGCCTGGTCATGGTCTACTCGGCCTCGATCGCCATCGCCGAGGCGGGCCGGTTGTCCGCCGGCAGCCCGCGCTACTTCCTGATCCGCCACATGAGTTTTCTGCTGATCGGATTGGCAGCAGCTTCGGTAGTGGTGCAGCTGCCGATGCGATTCTGGCAGGCGGTGGCACCTTATCTGTTCGTCCTTGGCACCGGTCTCCTCGTTGCGGTGCTCATTCCGGGGGTGGGGCGCGAGGTCAATGGCAGCCAGCGCTGGATCCCGCTCGGGCCGCTCAACCTGCAGCCCTCGGAATTCATGAAGCTCTTCGCAGTGCTTTACGCGGCCGACTATACGGTTCGCAAGGCCAACCGCATGGCCAGCGTCAGCAGGGGCTTCCTGCCGATGTTCGTCGTAATGCTGCTGACAGGGGCTTTGCTGCTGCAGGAACCTGACTTCGGCGCTTTCGCGGTCATCACGGCAGTGGCGATGGGGGTGCTGTTTCTCGGCGGGATGAACTGGCGGCTGTTCGCCAGCCTGAAGCTGCTCCTGATTGCCGGCTTCGTGCTGCTGATCTGGACCTCGCCTTATCGCATGCAGCGGGTGCTGGGCTTCATGGATCCCTGGGCGGATCCTTTCGGCAAGGGCTACCAGCTGTCCCATGCGCTGATCGCCTTCGGCCGGGGCGAGTGGATCGGCGTGGGCCTGGGCGCGAGCGTGGAGAAACTGTTCTATCTCCCGGAGGCACATACCGACTTCGTGCTGGCGGTGATCGCCGAGGAGCTCGGTTTCGTCGGCGTGGCGCTGACCATCGCGCTGTTCGCGTGGCTGACGCTACGGGCTTTCGCGATCGGCAATCAGGCGGCAAGGCTGGATCGGTACTTCCCGGCACTGGTCGCGCAAGGCATCGGCCTGTGGATCGGCGTTCAGGCGATCGTGAACATGGGCGTGAACATGGGGTTGCTTCCCACGAAGGGTCTCACCCTGCCGCTGCTGTCCTTCGGTGGCAGCGCACTGCTCGCCAACTGCATGGCGGTCGGGCTGCTGCTGAGAGTGGACTACGAGAATCGCCAGATGATGAAGGGCCATTCGCTGTGAGCCGAACCATCTTGATCATGGCAGGCGGAACCGGGGGGCACATTTTCCCGGCGCTGGCGGTGGCGGAGGAATTGAAGGCGAGCGGTTGGCGTGTGGTCTGGCTCGGGGCGAACGCCGGGATGGAGGCGCAGATCGTTCCCGCCCATGGCTATGAGATCGAGTGGGTCCGTTTCGCAGCAGTGCGAGGCAAGGGGATGCTCCACTTCGCGCTCCTGCCGTTGAGCCTGCTGATCGCCTTCTGGCAGTGTGCCCGGATCATCTTCCGGCGCCGGCCCAATGTTGTCCTCGGCATGGGCGGTTATGTAGCGTTCCCTGGCGCAATGATGGCAGCACTGTTCCTCCGGCCGCTGGTGGTCCACGAGCAGAACGCGATTGCCGGGCTGGCCAACAGGGTGCTGGCGCAAGTCGCCGACCACGTACTGGTTGCGTTTCCGGGCGTGCTCGGGAAATCGACCTGCACCGGTAATCCCGTGCGCTCATCGATCGCCGCGATTGCCGCTCCGGAACGGCGTTTTGCCGGCCGCCTGGGATCGCTGCGGCTGCTGGTGATCGGCGGCAGCCAGGGGGCAAAGGCCCTCAATGACGCCGTGCCAGCGGCGCTGGCCCTTATGCCGGAAGACGCGCGCCCGGAGGTCCTCCATCAATCCGGCCGCCAGCATCTGGACGCGCTGCAGCGAGCCTATTCGCGAGCGCGAGTCGAGGCTCGGGTAGAGCCTTTCATCGAGGACATGGCCGGTGCATACGCCGAGGCAGATATGGTGATCTGCCGCGCCGGAGCTACCACCGTGGCGGAGCTCGCGGCAGCCGGAATCGCGGCGCTACTTATTCCCTTCCCACACGCGGTGGACGATCACCAGACGGCCAACGCCAGGTTTCTGACCGACGCCGGCGCGGGCGTGTTGCTGCCCCAATCCGAGCTTGCGCCGCGGCGGCTGGCCGACCTGCTCCTCGGATTCACCCGCGAGCGCCTGCTGGCGATGGCAATGAAGGCGAGGGCGCTTGGCAAGCCCGAGGCAGCGCGCACCGTTGCGCAGGTGTGCATGGCGGCTGCGGGATGAGGGCGAAGCGGAAACCGTGAAACACAAGGTCAAACGAGTGCACTTTGTCGGCATAGGGGGCTCGGGCATGAGCGGTATCGCTGAGGTCATGATGAACCTCGGCTTCGAAGTGTCGGGCTCCGATCTCGGCGACAACCCGGCCACACAGCGGCTGCGCGCGCTCGGCGTCCGGGTTGACCTGGGGCACGACCCCGGCAATGTCGCAGGGGCCAATGCGGTTGTGGTCTCCACTGCCGTGCGGGCCGATAACCCCGAGGTGGCAGCAGCGCGGGTGAAGCGCATTCCGGTGGTTCCTCGCGCCATGATGCTGGCCGAGCTGATGCGCCTCAAGCAGGGTGTGGCAGTTGCAGGTACCCACGGTAAGACCACTACTACCAGCCTGATCGCAAGCGTGCTGGCGGAAGCCGGCATGGATCCCACTTTTGTCATCGGCGGCCGGCTCGAGGCGGCAGGTTCGCATGCCAAGCTCGGCAGCGGCGAGTTCATCGTGGTCGAGGCCGACGAGTCGGACGCCTCCTTCCTTTATCTGCAGCCGGTGCTGGCGGTTGTGACCAACATCGATGCCGACCACATGGAAACCTACGGTCACGACTTCGGGCGTCTGCGTCAGGCTTTTCTCGAATTCGTGGAGCACATCCCCTTCTATGGCATGGCGGTGCTGTGCGTCGATGACGCAAACGTCAGAAGTCTGATTCCGATCATCACCAAGCAGGTGACCACCTACGGCCTCTCGGAACAGGCGCAGATCCGCGCCGTCGACATTGTTGAGACCGGGGACCGGATGCGATTTCGCGTCACCCGCCGCTTCGGCACGAACGGACAGGAGCAGCAGCTCTCAGAGCTTGCGGTCGTGCTCAATCTGCCGGGCAGGCACAACGTGCAGAACGCGCTTGCCGCCATCGCCGTTGCGATGGAGCTGGGTGCGGCGGACGAGGCGATAGTCCGTGCGCTGGCGCAATTCAAGGGGGTGGGCCGCCGTTTTCAGCGCTGTGGCGAAGTGAAGCTGCCGCGCGGGGGGAACTTCACGCTGGTTGACGACTACGGACACCATCCGGCCGAGATGGCGGCGACGATCACCGCGGCCCGTGGCGCCTACCCGGGCCGCCGCATCGCGCTTGCCTTCCAGCCGCACCGATACACGCGCACCCGCGACTGCTTCGAGGATTTCGTGAGCGTTCTCTCCTCGGTGGACGTTCTGCTGCTGACTGAGGTGTACGCGGCCGGAGAGGCGCCGATCGTTGCTGCGGACGGCCGTGCGCTCGCCCGTGCGGTAAGGGTGGCAGGCAAAGTCGAGCCGCTGTTCGTCGAAACGGTGAAGGAGCTGCCGGCGGCGATCGTTGCCGCGGCGAAGCCTGGAGACGTGGTAATCACGATGGGTGCGGGCTCGATCGGCACCGTGCCCGGGATGCTCCTGAAGGGCTGACATGTTCATGGCCGAGATCCGCCGCCTCGAACAGCCCGCCCTGCGCGGCTCGATGCGACTGAATGAGCCGATGAGCCGGCACACCACTTGGCGGGTAGGCGGCCCTGCGGATCGCGCTTATTCCCCTGCCGATCTCGAAGACCTGTCCGTGTTTCTGGCTTCGCGGCCCGAGTCCGAGACAGTGCTGTTCGTGGGCCTGGGAAGCAACCTGCTGGTGCGCGATCGCGGGCTGCGCGGCACGGTGGTCTTCACTCACCCGGCACTGAACCGCCTGTGCCTCGTGCAACGCGATGGAACTCAGTCGGTCTACGCCGAGGCGGGTGTCGCAGCCCCCAAGGTCGCACGTTTCGCCGCGGTGCATGGATTCGAAGGTGCGGAGTTTCTTGCCGGCATCCCGGGCACAGTGGGGGGCGCGCTGGCGATGAACGCCGGCTGTTACGGGACCGAGAGCTGGGAGATCGTCGCGAGCGTGTTGACTATCAGCCGAGGCGGAGAAGCGCACGAGCGACTACCTGCCGAGTTCCGGATAGGTTACCGAAGCGTGCATCCTCTGGTGGCCGACGAGGAATTCTTCGCCGCTTGCTGGTTGCGCCTGCGTCCCGGCGATGGAGAACGCTCGAGGAGGCGGATCAAGGAGCTCCTGCAGCGGCGGATCGACACCCAGCCGCTGGAGAAGCCGAACGCCGGCTCGGTGTTCCGCAACCCGCCGGGCGATCACGCCGCGCGACTGATCGAGTCGTGCGGGCTGAAAGGCCTCGCTGTCGGCGCAGCGGTGGTTTCGCCAAAGCATGCCAACTTCATCGTCAATACCGGCGGCGCCAGCGCCCGCGACATAGAGACGCTGATCGCGCGCGTGCAGGACAACGTTCGCCGCAGCTGCGGTGTGGAGCTGGAGCGAGAAGTCAGAATCGTCGGAGAGGGCTGATGGTGCGATGTACGCAACGCCAGACGAGTCAAGGGTGCGGGGCCGCAGGGACTTGAAGGCAGACGATCCATGGAGGCAACACAATTCGGGAGAGTTGCCGTGCTGCTGGGCGGTGAATCGGCCGAGCGGGAGATCTCGCTCATGTCGGGCAAGGCCGTGCTGGCCGCGTTGCGCGAGAGGGGCGTGGACGCGCATGCGTTCGATCCTCGCGACAGGTCTCTTCACGAGCTGCAGCGCGAGCGCTTCGCGCGGGTATTCATCGCTCTGCACGGACGCTACGGCGAAGACGGCACGGTGCAAGGGGCCCTCGAACTGATGCGAATTCCTTACACCGGCAGCGGAGTGATGGCGAGCGCACTGTCGATGGACAAGTGGCGAACCAAACTGTTGTGGAAATCGGTCGGGATCCCCGTGCCACGGGATGAGGCGGTGGACGCGCGCGCTGACTGGCCGAAGGTGGCAGGCAAGCTCGGCCTGCCGTTGATCGTCAAGCCGGTGCACGAAGGCTCCACGATCGGATTGACCAAGGTGCGTACGGTTGACGAGCTGCCGGCGGCATACCAGCTCGCCGCCCGCTATGACTCGGCGGTGCTGGCCGAAGAGTTCGTGGAGGGCCAGGAACTGACAGCCTCGATACTCGGAGCACGCGCGCTGCCGTTGATCCGCATCGAGGCGCCTGAAGGCAAGTACGACTACCAGAACAAGTACTTCAGCGACGCCACTCGCTACTACTGCCCCTCTGGGATTCGAGCCGATCTCGAGCGCGACATACAGGACACGGCCCTGCGGGCCTTCGAGGTGCTCGGCTGCGCGGGGTGGGGGCGCGCCGATCTGATCCTGCGCAGTGACGGTTCGTTCTCGTTCCTGGAGATGAATACCTCACCCGGAATGACTGGGCACAGTCTGGTGCCGATGGCCGCGCGCCAGGCCGGGATGTCGTTCTCCGATCTGGTGCTGAAGATCCTGGAGGGCGCCCATGTGGGATGACACGAGGGCCCTGAACCTCCTTGCCAGTCTCGGTCTTGCGGCGGCCGGGGTACTGCTGGCGTGCGGGATCCTCGGGCGGTTGGCGCAGATGGACAACTTTGCGGTGCGCGAGATCAGGATCGTCGGCGAGGTCATGCATTTGACGCACGAACAGGTTGAGGCGGTCGTACTCAGAAATCTGCGCGGGAATTTTTTCACGATGGACCTTGAATCCGCCCGCGACGCATTCGAGAAATTGCCGTGGGTGCGACGGGTCGATGTCAGTCGGCGCTGGCCGGATCGTATCGAGTTCGCGGTGGAGGAGCACAGGCCGCTGGCGCGCTGGGGTGAGAGTGCTCTGGTGAACGAGTACGGGGAAGTGTTCGAGGGCGCCAGTAACCGCAGGCTCCCGGTATTTACCGGCCCGGAGGGGAGCGCGCAGGAGGTCGTTCAACGATATGTCGATTTCGAGCAAACCCTGGCAGCTGCCGGCCGCCGGATAGAGGAAATCGATCTTTCTCCGCGCCGAGCATGGCAGTTGAAGCTCGATGATTCATCGATGATCGAACTGGGACGGGACGATGTCGCACAGCGGCTCGCGACCTTCGTGATGGCGTACGACCGCAGTGTCGGACAGTTGGGTGCTGCAGCGTTGCACGTGGACCTGCGCTACCCGAACGGATTCGCGATACGGGCGAAAGCAATAAAAAGGGGCGATAGACGCGCATGAAACCGATCGAGTGGAACCGGGCCATGGCGCTCTCGAAGGGCAGGGAAACCAAGAACCTGATCGTCGGCCTGGACATCGGCACATCCAAGATCGCGGCGATCGTCGGCGAGATGCGCCCCGAAGGCGGCTTCGAGGTCATCGGCATGGGCTCGGCGCCTTCCAGGGGACTGCGCAAGGGAGTGGTGGTCAACATCGAGTCGACCGTCAATGCCATACAGCGCGCGCTGGAGGAGGCTGAGCTGATGGCCGACGTCAAGATCCGGGAAGTGTGGACCGGCATCGCCGGCAGCCACATAAAGAGCTTCAACTCTCACGGCATGGTCGCGGTAAAAGACCGCGAGGTCTCCCAGGCCGATGTCGATCGCGTCGTCGAAACCGCTCAGGCGATTCCGATTCCGACCGATCAGCAGATCCTCCATGTGCTCAATCAGGAGTTCGTCATCGACGGACAGGAGGACGTGCGCGAACCCCTGGGAATGAGCGGAGTCCGGCTGGAAGTCAAGGTACACATCGTGACCGGAGCCGTGTCCGCCGCGCAGAACATCATGAAGTGCGTACGGCGCTGCGGCTTGGAGGTTAATGACCTGATCCTGCAACCACTGGCCTCGGCAATGGCGGTGCTGTCCGAAGACGAGCGCGATCTGGGTGTGTGCCTTGCCGACATTGGTGGCGGCACGACCGATCTGGCGGTGTTCACCCAGGGAGCGATCCGGGATACCGCGGTGATCCCGATCGCGGGAGATCAGATTACCAACGATATCGCCATGGCGCTGCGAACCCCCACCAAGGAAGCCGAGGAGATCAAGCGTCGACACGGATGCGCTCTCCGAGAACTGGCCGAAGCGCAGGAGATGATCGAGGTGCCGGGAGTCGGCGATCGCGGCCCGCGAAAGCTTTCGCGCCAGACGCTCGCTGAGGTAATCGAGCCGCGGGTCGAGGAGCTTTATTCACTTATCCAGGCCGAGCTGCGCCGGAGCGGCTTCGAGGAACTGCTGTCATCGGGAGTCGTGATCACCGGGGGCAGCGCGGCGATGCAGGGCATGGTCGAGCTGGGTGAGGAAGTCTTTCACATGCCGCTGCGACTCGGCCTGCCGGCCTATTCCGGCGGACTGTCGGAGGTGATCCGCAATCCGCGATTCTCCACTGGTGTCGGTCTTCTCATGGCCGGAGTACAGCAGCGAGAGCGCCAGCAGATTGCAAAGATGCACAACGGCTCTGTCAAGCAGGTCTTCGACAGGATGCGCAGATGGTTCGAAACGAATTTCTAGCACCCGTCCGGCGCCGAACGGCCCCGGTTTTCGATTCTTCATCTTGAGAAGGAGGCAGACGATGTTCGAAATCGTGGATACGCAAACCCAAGAGGCGATGATCAAGGTCGTGGGCGTAGGAGGCTGCGGCGGCAACGCCGTCGATCACATGATCCTGGAGGGCGTGGAAGGCGTGGAGTTCATTTGCGCCAATACGGACTCGCAGGCGCTCAAACGGAACAAGGCGAAGACATTGCTGCAGCTCGGTTCGGGGGTCACCAAGGGCCTGGGCGCGGGCGCGAACCCCGAGATCGGGCGCCAGGCGGCGATAGAGGATCGGGAACGCATCATCGAACTGATCGACGGGGCCGACATGCTGTTCCTCACCGCGGGCATGGGCGGAGGTACAGGAACCGGTGCGGCGCCGGTGGTTGCGGAAGCGGCACGCGAACTTGGCATCCTGACCGTGGCAGTCGTGACCAAACCTTTCGCTTTCGAAGGCAAGCGCCAGAAGGTGGCGCAACAGGGCTTGGAAGAACTCGGACGCCACGTCGACTCGCTGATCGTGATCCCCAACGACAAGCTGATGCAGGTGCTGGGTGAGGATGTGTCGATGCTCGATGCCTTCAAGGCGGCGAATGGCGTGTTGCACGGTGCCGTCGCGGGCATCGCCGAGGTAATAAAGTGCCCGGGGCTGGTGAACGTGGACTTCGCAGACGTGCGCACAGTAATGTCGGAAATGGGAATGGCCATGATGGGCTCCGCCACTTCCTCAGGTCTGGAGCGTGCCCGCCAGGCGGCCGAACAGGCGGTGGCCAGTCCACTGCTTGAAGACGTGAACCTCGCTGGCGCGCGCGGTGTGCTGGTCAATATAACCGCCAGTACCGGCCTGAAAATGAAGGAGGTGCACGAGGTCATGAACGCCATCAAGGCCTTTACAGCAGAGGACGCGACGGTAATTGTAGGCACCGTGATCGACGATGCTCTGGATGACCGGCTGCGGGTAACGATGGTGGCAACTGGTCTGGGCGGCTTGGCCCAGCGGCAGCAGCAGAAACCCCTGACCGTGGTGCGCACCGGGACAGATCACGCGCCGGTCGATGCCAACTACAGCGACCTGGAAGCGCCTGCTGTCATCCGCAAACGCAATCGCGATGCCGCGGTCGAAGCAATGCGCCAGTCCGGGGTCGATCTGCTCGATATCCCGGCATTCCTGCGCAAGCAGGCGGACTAAGGCAATCACTTTAGCGGACACAGGGACAAAATATGGTGCGTCGCACAAATATCTGGTGGAACAGGGTGTTGCTGTGGTAGGCTAAACAACCTCCTCACCAATCGGTGGTCGGCAAACGCCTATGTGGCCGTTCTGCCCACCACGAACTCCATGATCAGACAAAGGACGCTGAAGAACATCGTTCGCGCTACAGGTGTCGGGCTCCACACCGGCGAGAAGGTGTACCTGACGCTTCGGCCTGCGGCGCCGAACTCCGGAATAGTGTTTCGCCGCGTGGACCTTGAGCCGGTCGTAGAGATCGCCGCCAATCCCTATGCGGTGAAGGACACTAGGCTGTCGTCCTGCCTGGAAGAGAAGGCGGCGCGGGTGCAGACCGTAGAGCACCTGATGTCGGCGCTAGCCGGTTTGGGAATCGATAACGTTTTCGTGGACCTCAGCGCGGGAGAAGTGCCGATCATGGATGGATCGGCATCACCGTTCGTATTCCTGATCCAGTCTGCAGGGATCGAAGAGCAGGCTGCAGCGAAAAAGTTCATACGGGTGCTCGAGCCCGTGGAAGTGCACAGCGGGGACAAATGGGTAAGGTTCGAGCCTTACAACGGCTTCCGGGTCGACTTCAGCATTGATTTCAAGCATCCGGTGTTCGCTGCCTCCAACAAACGGGTGGTGGTGGACTTCGAGCACACGTCCTACGTGAAGGAAGTCAGTCGCGCCAGGACATTCGGCTTTATGCAGGACGTCGAACATATGCGGGCGCAGGGGCTCGCGCTTGGCGGCAGCCTAGACAACGCCATCGTGATGGACGAGTTCAGGGTGTTGAACACCGACGGACTGCGCTATGAAGACGAGTTCGTAAAACACAAGGCACTCGACGCGATCGGCGACCTGTACCTTCTGGGCCATCCGGTCATCGGCGCATATGTGGCTTACAAGTCAGGGCACGCGTTGAACAATCAGCTGCTGCGTCAGCTGCTCGAACACAAGACTGCCTGGCAGTATGTAAGCTTTCACTCACAGGACTCGGCACCAGCGTTCCTCAGGCTTCAGGCCCAAGGCGCCTGAGCCTCTCAACCAAGAGGGACCGTCCGACATGTTGGTTGCCAGGTTACTCGCCGGGCTACTGGTGGCTGGCCTTGGCGTAACCGGGTTCATGTACCTGGTGACCAAGAACCCGCGCTGGCTCAGGCTGACGTGGCAGTTGCTCAAAGTCGGGCTATTTGTTCTTGCTATCTTTCTGGCGCTGTTCACCCTCGAACGTTTCTTGCTCTTCCTTTGAGGACACCGTACCGGCGTCGGCCAGTCGTTGTGCCGCGCGGCGAAGCGCTGAGGGTGCTAGCTCCCGAGCCAACGCCCGAAACGCGGCCCTGCCTTTCGGGCCAACCGATTTTTGTTTTTGGGGCAATGAGTTAACGCGGTTTGTTACTTGCACTCTCACGTGGATTGCGGTAACGTCCGGAGCGCGTTGGATCAGGGCTTGCACGATCCGCGGCCCGAGATGGCGCAATTTCGCCGCGGCGGCGCCGTTTTCAGTCACCAGTAACAGGCGCCCCGCAGTAAGCGATGCCACCGAGGTGGAAGCTGCGAGTTCGGCCGGAAGAGCCGCCCGGACCTGCTCTTGGAGGGCGCTCAGTCGCTGAACCTGCCGGGTGAGGCTCTGAACCTCGGTCAGGCTGTTGAGCAGGGACCCGATTTGAGGCGCGGTCAACTGTTTTGGCCACGAAGCAAGCAAAGGAAGCAGATGGATATTATAGTTGTCTCCAACCGCTTTACTCAGGCGCGCAGCTTCACCGTAAGCGCCCCCCAAGTCATTTTCCTTGTCTTGCTGTTCCTGCTGATGGTCGTTTCGCTGGCCGTTCTCCTCAATTACTTTTCCCTGCGCTACGCGGTCACAAACAAGAGCCCCTATCTTCAGTCCCTGCTCGAGGCGGTGCAGGCCGAGCAGTCGCGCCACACACAGTCGTATCTGCGCGAGAGCCTTAACACCATGGCCGCCCGGCTCGGCGAGATGCAGGCTAAGCTGCTTCGGCTGGACACCCTTGGCGACCGTCTTTCCAAACTTGCCGGGTTCAACCCGAAGGAGTTCATGTTCGATCAGCCGCCAGCGCGAGGCGGACCGGCCCCGGGCAACCAGGCTCAGGAGTTGTCGATGCTTGATCTGGTTCGGCAGATGGAGGTGTTGGCCCAGCAGCTCGACGACCGCAGCGACAAGCTTGGCGTACTCGAGTCACGATTGACGCTCGCGCACGCCAAGAAGCAGCTGCTGCCAACTCAGCTGCCGGTAACGACCGGCTGGTTTTCTTCCAATTTCGGCTGGAGAATCGACCCGTTTACCGGACTCAATGCGTTTCACGAAGGTATGGACTTCATGGCGCCCGAAGGAGAGTTGGTGACGGCCGCCGCCGGAGGCGTGGTCGTCTACTCGGGAGACCATCCTCAGTATGGTAATATGATTGAAATCGACCACGGTAACGGTCTGGTAACTCGTTACGCTCATGCCTCCAAGCTGAGCGCCAAGATCGGCGACGTCGTTCTGCGTGGACAGAAGATCGCGGAGGTCGGAAACACCGGCCGGTCGACCGGCGCACATCTCCACTTCGAGGTACGGCAGTGGGGCGCTCCGCAGAATCCGGCTCGCTTCCTGCAAGTGCGCGGCTGAGCGATTTGCCGAGTGCTGATACCTGAGAGGGGTGGGGCCATGGCCCCACCCCTCTTGCTTTGGCGATTGTCATTTCGATGATTACTGCAGTTCTCAAGAAGGTCTTCGGCAGCCGCAACGACCGCCTGCTGCGCAAGTACGGGCACCAAGTCGTGCGTATCAACGCCCTCGAGCCTGACCTCAAGACGGTGTCGGACGGCGACCTGCGTACTCGTACTGATTCCTACCGCCAGCGCGCCCGTAACGGCGAACCTCTCGACGAACTGCTCCCCGAGGCGTTCGCCACGGTCCGAGAGGCCAGTCGGCGAGTGCTGCAGATGCGCCACTTCGATGTCCAGCTTCTCGGCGGGATCGCGCTGCACAACGGCAAGATCGCCGAGATGCGCACGGGCGAAGGCAAGACCCTGGTCGCGACCCTACCGGCCTACCTGAACACTCTGGGCGGCAACGGGGTACACGTAGTGACGGTGAACGACTACCTCGCCAGCCGCGACGCCGAGTGGATGGGACGTATTTACCGTTTCCTTGGACTGGATGTCGGGGTCAATCTCTCGCAGATGGAGCATGGGCTGAAGCAGCAAGCCTATGCTGCCGACATCACTTACGGCACCAACAACGAGTTCGGTTTCGACTATCTTCGCGACAACATGGTGTTCCAGTCCTCCGAGAGGGTGCAGAGGGGCCTTTCTTACGCGATCGTCGACGAAGTCGACTCGATCCTGATCGACGAAGCGCGAACGCCTCTGATCATTTCCGGTCAGGCGGAGGACAGCACCGAGCTCTACCACCGCATGAACGACGTGGCTCCGAAACTTCAGCGCTGCGCCAAGGAAGGCGACCCCGGCGACTACGTTGTCGACGAAAAAGCGCATCAAGTGCTCCTGACAGAGGCAGGACATGAGCATGCGGAGCAGTTGCTGACCCGGGTCGGCCTCCTGCCTGAGAACGGCAGCCTGTACGACGCCACGAATATCGGCTTGATGCACCATCTCTATGCGGCGTTGCGCGCTCATAACCTGTTTCATCGCGACCAGCATTACGTGGTACAGAACAACGAGATCGTCATAGTCGACGAGTTCACCGGCAGGCTCATGCCTGGACGCCGCTGGTCTGACGGCCTTCACCAGGCAGTAGAGGCCAAGGAATCGGTGAAGATCCAGCGCGAGAACCAGACGTTGGCGTCGATCACCTTTCAGAACTACTTCCGCATGTACCGGAAGCTCGCTGGGATGACGGGCACTGCGGACACCGAAGCATACGAGTTCCAGCACATCTACGGCCTGGAAACGGTCATCGTGCCAACGCACATGCCGATGATCCGCGAGGATCGCATGGACAAGGTGTACCGCAGCATGCGTGAGAAGTACCAGGCGGTGCTCGGCGAAATGCAGGACTGCCACGGTCGTGGACAGCCGGTGCTGGTCGGCACGACCTCGATTGAGAATTCCGAGCTCTTGGCGAAGATGCTGGAGAAGGAGCGCCTGCCCCACCAGGTGCTCAATGCCAAGCAGCACGCCCGAGAGGCCGAGATCATCGCCCAGGCCGGACGGCCCAAGATGATCACGATCGCCACCAACATGGCGGGTCGCGGCACCGATATCGTGCTCGGAGGAAATCCCGAGCCGGAGATAAACCGGGTGCGCAACGATCCGAACCTCAGTGAATCGGAGAAGGAGCGCAAAGTCGCCGACATCCGGGACGAGTGGCAGAAACTGCACGATTTCGTGATCGAATCGGGCGGGCTACACATTGTCGGCACCGAGCGGCACGAATCGAGACGTGTCGACAATCAATTGCGTGGCCGTTCAGGTCGGCAGGGAGACCCGGGATCAAGCCGTTTTTTCCTGTCTCTGGAGGACTCGCTGCTGCGCATATTCGCTTCGGATCGAGTGGCGGCGATCATGGATGGGCTCAAAATGCCCGACGGCGAAGCGATCGAGCATCCTTGGGTGACGCGCGCGATCGAGAACGCTCAGCGTAAGGTAGAGGCGCGCAACTTCGACATCCGCAAGCAGCTGCTGGAGTACGACGACGTTGCCAACGACCAGCGCAAGGTCATCTACCAGCAGCGCAACGAACTTCTGGAGTCGACTGATATCTCGGAAACTCTGGACTCGATGCGCGAAGGCATGGTCGAGGCGTTGGTCGAGCAATATATTCCGCCCGAGAGTGTCGAGGAGCAGTGGGACGCGCCCGGCCTGGAGAAGGCGCTCGCCGCCGAACTGACGCTCGATCTGCCAATACAGGCATGGCTGAAGAAGGAGGACAATCTCGACGAGCGACAGTTGCGCGAACGGGTTGTCCGGAGCGCTCACGAACTCTACAAGGACAAGATCGCGCCGTTTCCGCCAGAAGCAATACATTCCTACGAGCGTGCGCTCATGCTGCAAAGCCTCGACGCCCACTGGCGCGAGCATCTGGCGGCGCTGGATCACCTGCGTCAGGGAATTCATCTGCGGGGTTACGCCCAGAAGAACCCGAAGCAGGAGTACAAGCGGGAAGCGTTCGAGCTGTTTGCGGTCATGCTCGAGACGATACGAAACGAAGTGACCCGGCATCTGATGTCAGTCCAGTTCCGCAGTCGAGAGGAGGCGGAACAAGTGGCTGAGCAGCACACAGAGCTGAGAAACGTCCAGTACCAACACGCCGACTACGACGAGGCCCTGGCCAAGGCCAACGAAGCCGACGACACTGCCACCAAGGTCCAGCCCTTTACGCGTCCCGGCCAGAAGATCGGGCGCAACGACCCCTGTCCTTGCGGCTCGGGGAAGAAGTACAAGCATTGCCACGGCCGGCTCGCCTGAGCGCGTGGATGTCTGACACCGATGCCAGTCAACCTGCAGGCACCGGATCCCGGCTCACTTTACCCGGTCGATGGCTTGCGGCTGGGCGCTGTCTCGGCGGGAATTCGCAAGCCGGGTCACAAGGACCTGCTTCTTGTCAGTCTCCCCGAACAGGCCAACACCGCAGCAGTCTTCACCCGTAACCGCTTCTGCGCCGCACCCGTCGAGGTCGCGAGGCGCCATCTTGCCGCAGGACCCGTCCGGGCGCTGCTGGTCAATACTGGGTGCGCCAACGCCGGCACCGGAGAGGCGGGAATCGCGGCAGCCATCAAGACCTGCGAAACCGTTGCATCGTTGCTCGGCTGCAAGCCGCAGCAAGTGCTCCCGTTCTCCACCGGCGTCATCATGGAGCCGCTTCCGGTCGACAGGATCGTGAACGGACTGCCCGGTTGCATCGCCTCGCTATCCGAAAGCAACTGGCTGGCCGCGGCCCAGGCGATCATGACCACCGATACCTTGCCCAAGGCGGCTTCAAGGCGCGTCGAAATCGGGGGAACCCCGATCACAGTGACCGGCATGGCCAAGGGTTCTGGAATGATCCGGCCAGACATGGCAACCATGCTCGCGTTCGTCGCTACCGATGCTGCGGTATCCCCTGCACTGTTGCAGCAAATGGCCGCCTACGCTGCGGAACGCAGCTTCAACTGCGTCACTGTTGACGGAGACATGTCGACCAACGATAGCTTCGTACTGGTAGCGACCGGCAGATCCGCCGCTCCCACAGTGTCCGGTTCCGATTCCCATGAGTTCAAGGTCCTGCTGGGCGCCGTCACCTCCGTATGCGTGGCGCTGGCACAGTCGCTGGTACGCGATGGCGAGGGGGCGACCAAGTTCATTACCGTTGTTGTCGAGGGCGGATTGACCGAAACCGAGTGCCGCAAAGTGGGGTATTCGATCGCCCACTCGCCGCTGGTGAAGACGGCTTTTTTTGCCAGCGACCCCAATCTCGGGCGGATCCTGGCGGCGATCGGCTATGCCGGGATTGAGGATCTGGATGTCCGCAAAGTCGACCTGTATCTGGATGACGTGCTGGTCGCCCAGCATGGCGGTCGAGCGCCTTCGTACCGCGAGGAAGACGGACAGCGTGTAATGCAGCAGGCGGAGATCGGCGTCAGGGTCGTTCTGAATCGCGGAGCCTCGGTGGCCACTGTATGGACCTGTGACCTGTCTCATGATTATGTCAGTATCAACGCCGATTACCGGAGCTGATGTGGAACCGCTCGAGAAACTGATTGCCAGAGTCGACCGGCTTCTTGACCGGATCGATGGACTTGTGCCGCAGACTCCATCGGCACCCAACTGGAACGGCGCTCTGGCGTTCCGCTGGCGCAAGCGCGGCGGGGCCGGATTCCTGCAACCTGTGTCGCATCCCCATCGCATTCGACTGATCGACCTGCAGGGCATCGAGCAGCAGAAGAATCTGGTCGAGCAGAATACGCGTCAGTTCGTCGCCGGATTTCCGGCCAATAACGTTCTGCTCACCGGAGCGCGCGGTACCGGCAAGTCCTCGCTCGTCAAGGCGGTGCTCAACAAATTCTCTGCCAGGAAACTGCGGCTGATCGAAGTCGAGAAGCACGATCTTATAGACCTGCCCGATATAGTCGAGCTTGTAGCGAGCGCGGATTTCAAGTTCCTGCTCTTTTGCGACGATCTGTCGTTCGACGCCGATGAACCGGGCTTCAAGGCGCTCAAGGCGATCCTGGACGGATCGATCGCGGCGACGTCGGACAACTTGCTGATCTACGCGACCTCCAACCGGAGGCATCTGATGCCGGAGTACATGCGGGAGAATCTGGAGACCAAGTACCTCGGGGAGGAGATCCATCCCGGCGAGAGCGTCGAAGAGAAAATTTCACTCTCCGAGCGCTTCGGCCTGTGGGTCTCGTTCTACCCGTTCGACCAGGACGAATACCTGCAGATTGTCGACTACTGGCTCTCTCAGCTCGGCGTTCCCAGGCGAAACGGCGACGATTTGCGCCAGGAGGCGCTGCAGTGGGCGCTAATCCGCGGATCGCGCAGCGGCCGGGTCGCCTGGCAGTTCGCGCGCGACTGGGCCGGGCGACATGAGGTCAAGCCTGAAGCCAGCGGCGGGCGCCCGGCGCGCGTGCGATGACCCGCTGGTGAGCGACTTGCCCGTCGAGGTGGTCGCCGCGGTAATCGAGCGTCCGGATGGAAGTTTTCTCCTCGCACAGCGTCCTGCCGGCAAAGTCTATGCGGGCTACTGGGAGTTTCCGGGGGGCAAGATCGAGCCAGGAGAAACGCCGTTCGAGGCGCTCAGGCGCGAGTTGCATGAAGAACTGGGAATCGAGGCACAGATCGCCTATCCCTGGCTTTGCTTCGTCTATTCCTATCCGCACGCCACAGTACGACTCAACTTCCTGCGCGTCAGCCATTGGCACGGCGAGCCCGCTGGACGCGAGCGCCAGGCGTTCTCATGGCAGCGTCCGGAAGCCCTTACAGTCGGGCCTATGCTTCCGGCCAACGCGCCGGTGCTCAAGTCCCTGCGCCTGCCCTTCGTCTACGCGATTACCAACGCGTCGGAGCTCGGAGTCGAGCGTTCGTTACAGAGGCTCGAAACGGGACTTGCGGCAGGAATGCGGCTGGTGCAGGTGCGGGAAAAGCAGATGCGCGCGACCGAGTTGGAAAGTTTCGCCGGCGAGGTGGTCGCGAGAGTGCGGGCGGTCGGAGGCAAGGTATTGGTCAACGGCGGGGACAAGGTGGCGCGTGCTGCCGGCGCCGACGGAGTGCACCTTACGGCCGAACGATTGCGGGCGGTCGACTCGAGGCCGCAGTTTGAATGGTGCGCGGCTTCCTGCCATGACTTGCCGGAACTCGAAATGGCGATTCGGCTGAGGTTGGATTTCGTCGTGCTCGGTCCGGTACTGCAAACGCCGTCTCACCCTGGAGCTACACCCCTGGGGTGGGAGCGCTTGGCGCAGCTGGCTCAGGGTGCCGAGGTGCCGGTCTATGCCCTCGGGGGGATGCGGCTGCGCGATCTCGACCAGGCGCGATCATGCGGCGCGCACGGTATCGCCATGATGCGCGGCGCGTGGACACAGCCGGTTTCCGATGCCGGTTTCTGCTGACGGACCTCTATCCCTCGTCGGGTTTGACTGGGCCGTCCTCGGCCTTTGCAATGCGGTAGCCCTCGGCTGCCCATTGGCCCAGATCGATGAGCTTGCAGCGCTCCGAGCAGAACGGGCGGTAAGGATTGGATTCAGCCCATGCTGTGGCAGCTCCGCACAGCGGGCAGTTGATCCGGCGCGGCGAACCCGTGCGGTCTGGCTTCAAAGATTGCAAAACGTCAACTCGAAGCTCACGTCCCCGGCCGCCGTGCGGCGCTGTGTACCGACGGCCGACATGAAACGCACGTTCAAGGCATACTTGTTGGCGCTGATCTCCGGTACACACTCGTAGTCGCGCGGCAGGCGTATGCGTATGAGTTGCGCGAGCCGGCCAGCAAGCATTTGCTGGTAGACGCCCTGCTGTGCGATCTGCTTGCTGGTCTTGCCGCTTTCTCGCAGCAACTTGAGAATGATGCGCACACCGTTGCCAATGGGCAGAAAAGGGGACAGCCAGTCGCGCAGGTCAAGCCGCCGGGCTTCCTCGTCCTGGTTAAGCCAGTAGTGATACGAGGGCAGATCAAACTCGCATACGCCCCCGGGGATTCCAGTGCGCTGCCGAATACTCATGAGCCAGTCATTCTCCCGCAGTTCCTGACCTGTCTTGCCGGAAGTCATGAACAAGTCTGCGGTTCCCTTCTCGATGTCGGCCAGTATCGCAACCAGCGCTTCCTGGGAAACCGAAGGATTGCTGCGCAGCGACTCGAGGTGATGCTTCTGTCGCTCCAGCTCCTGCATGACGTCCGATTTCAGGTCCGCTCGCCCGGCGACGTCGAGGATCTCGAACAGCGCGATCAAGGCGACATGGTGTTCTTCCGGGCCTGCCTTTGCGGAAAAGTATTCCGCCCGCTCGTACAGATCCTCGAGACGGAGCAGGGTGCGGATTTTTTCGTTGAGCGGGAACTCGTAGTTGATCACAGCGCCAGTGCTGGCCGACTCGCCGGCCTAGTATCGGCGAAACGGCGGAAAAAATAAAGACGGGTTCTCATTTACCGGTGCGGGCGGCAGCCAGCGACAGGTACTCGCGATGCAGTCGCTTCACGCCCGCATGTAGTGTGTCGAGATCGGCGTCGTTGGTGAGAACGTCGTCGGCCCGGGCGAGCCGTTGCGCTCTCGAGGCCTGAGCCTGCTGGATCGCCTCGACCTCGCCGCGTCCGAGGCCGCTCCGGAGCATGACCCGCGCAACCTGCAAGTCCTCCGGACAGTCGACCACCAGCACCCTGTCTACCGTGCCTTCCCAGTGACCGGTTTCGATGAGCAGAGGTACAACCAGCAGCACGTAAGGCCCCTGCGCCAGCTTCAGAAGACGATGGACTTCCTGCTCGATAAGGGGGTGCAACAACGACTCGAGTTGCCGCCGCGCCCTCGAGTCGGCAAACACCCTTCTTCGCAGGCTTGCGCGATCGAGTGACCCGTCGGCAGTGAGCAACTCTTTGCCAAATTGGCTGGCGATCTCCATCAGTACCGGCTCGCCCGGAGCAGTGAGCTCGCGTGCCAAGCGATCGGTGTCGATGATCTCGACCCCGAGATCGGCGAAAGCCTCAGCGACCAGTGTCTTGCCGGCGCCGATTCCGCCGGTCATGCCTACGACGAGCGGCATCGCTCTAGAGGAAAAGCCGCAAGTAGGTACGATTGATGGTTTCACCCCACAGTAATGCGATCAGTCCGGCTGCCGCCAGATACGGGCCGAACGGTATCGGCGCGCCCCGCCGGTGACGCCGGGCCGCGATCAAGGCTATGCCGACCGCCGCACCGACCGCGGAAGACAGGAGAATGACCAGCGGCAGCATCTTCCATCCGAGCCAGGCGCCGATCGCCGCGAGGAGCTTGAAGTCGCCGAAACCCATTCCCTCCTTGCCAGTCGCTAGCCTGAAGAGCCAGTACACGGCCCACAGCGACGAGTATCCTGCGGCCGCCCCGAGCACCGCTTCGGGCAGAGGAGCATAGGTTGCAGTCAAGTTGAAGAGCAGCCCCGCCCACAACAAAGGCAGCGTGATGTCGTCGGGCAAGAGCTGTGTATCGATATCGATGACCGTGAGCGCAACGAGCGACCATGCGAACAACATCGCGCCGAGCGCTGCCAAAGTTATCCCGTAACGCCATGCGACGTAGGTGGCGAGGATGCCGCTGACCGCCTCGACGATCGGGTAACGCGGCGAGATCGCGGCCCTGCAGGCCGAGCACTTGCCGCCCAGCACAAGATAACTCACGACAGGGACGTTCTCCCAGGCGCGGATGCCATGCCCGCACTTCGGGCAACGCGAGCCCGGCACGACTAGGTTGTAGCGCGTGTCCGGTTCGGCACCGCGCAGGCGACCGGCACAATCCTTGAGGCCGTTGTCCTCGGCCAGTGAGGCCGCCTGTTCTCGCCACTCCCGCTCCATCATCCTGGGAAGGCGATGGATTACGACGTTCAGAAAGCTGCCGACCAGCAGGCCGAGTACGCCTGCCAGAACAGCCAGCATCCCGGGTTGGGCCAGGATTACAGCGGAATCACCCATGTTGTGGTTAGGTTATGAAGTCTGTCGACGATGGCCGCAAAAAAAGCGCCCGTGACACCCGGGCGCTTTCCATAGTGCGGTCGCAGTCAGACCGCTTGACCCATCTTGAAGATAGGCAGGTACATGGCGATCACCATGCCGCCGATCAAGGTTCCCAGTACGACCATGATCATCGGCTCCATAAGGCTGGATAACGCCTCCACCGCGTCGTCCACTTCCTGCTCGAAGAAGTCGGCAACTTTGCTGAGCATAGCATCCAGCGCACCGGACTCTTCGCCGATTGCCACCATCTGCACGACCATGCTCGGAAATACCTCGCTGTTCTGCATTGCCACCGTCAGGCTGGTGCCGGTACTGACTTCGCTCTGGATCTTCTTCGTGGCTTCCAGGTATACATAGTTGCCAGCGGCCCCGCCGACCGAATCAAGCGCCTCGACCAGCGGCACTCCCGCGGCGAACATGGTGGACAGAGTGCGCGTCCAGCGCGCGATCGTCGCCTTGCGGATCACCGGCCCGAATACTGGCACCTTCAGGAACAGCCGGTCCATCACCTGCTGCATCCTGAGCGAGCGCTTCCAGGTGTAGAAGAAGAACCAGATACCGAATCCGAGTCCGCCGAAGATCGCCCACCACCACTCGACGAAGAAGTCCGACATCTTCATCACCATCAGCGTCGGCGCTGGAAGATCGGCACCGAAGCTCGAGAACAGCTCCTTGAATGCCGGGATCACGAAGATCATGATCACAGCGGTGATGACGAAGGCAACGACGATGATCGACACAGGGTAGAACAGCGCTGCTTTGATCTTGCTCTTTATGCCAAGGATCTTTTCCTTGTACGTCGCCAGCCTGTCGAGCAGGCTGTCGAGAATACCGGCCTGTTCGCCGGCCTGGACCAGGTTGCAGAACAGCGCGTCGAAGTACAAGGGGTACTTGCGAAACGCGGCATTAAGGCTGTTGCCGGTTTCGACCTCGTTCTTTATGTCCATCAGCAACCGGCTGACCGCGGGGTTGGAATGACCCTTGCCGACGATGTCGAACGCCTGTAGCAGCGGCACCCCGGCCTTCATCATGGTCGCAAGCTGACGGGTGAAAAACGTAATGTCCTTCTCGCTGACCTTGCCGCCCAGGCCGCTGCGCTGGCGCCTGACTTTGACCACCGTGATCCCCTGGCGCCGCAGCGTCGATGTCACCACGGTCTCGCCGCCGGCCCGCATTTCTCCCTTGAGGAGTTTCCCGGCCTTGTCCTTGCCTTCCCAGGAGTAGCTGTACTCCTTGACGTCCTTGCGGAATGTCGCAGCTGCTGTTGCCATGTGTACCCCTTTCCTGAACCCCTTATCCGTTGGTGACGGCTCCGACTTCCTCCAGCGAAGTCATGCCGCGCCAGAGCTCTTGCAGAACGGTTGCCGCAGGTCGTCTATGCCTTCCTTCCGTTCCTGCTCGGCTATATCGACGGCGCTACCGCAGGTCACGATGATCCGGTTCATTTTCTCCGAGTTCGGCATACCCAATAACGACGCGATCCTTGTATCCGGCGCCTTTGCATCAGAATCTCCCCGAAATCCAGGTCTCTGACCGTTGCCGACAAACCGCCTGTTGCCGCGTTGGAACAGAGGCAGGGCGACTGGCCTGGAAGAACTGCTCACCGGCAGAAGCCGGAGGGATCTGCTCAGGTCGACTGCATGCAGGTCCGGTCAGGGGATGCCGAACGTCTCTGAGGCGACCTCGATTTCTCGGAACCGCTTGGACTGGAGCAGCTGCTCGACGAAGCCTGGCACTACTCGCCTGGGTCCCAATGGCTTCCGCCTTCCGCCCGGGCAGCAACTCGCTATGCACCATTGCCCGCGCCAGGCCGGTCAACGAGCCTTGAAGGTGCCGCAACCATCTACCGGAGGCCAGGGGTAGCACAGATGCCTATGATGCGCTTTCCCCCCTCTGGTTGTAAAGGTGGAAGTCTTTGATTATTGGCCGCCATTTGGCGGCGGCAAGCGCACTGATTTGATCACCCGATCCTGGGTCTGAAGGATTTCGACCGGGTGGCCGGCGAGCTTGAGCGAGGTACCGGGCTCGGGGATATCCTGAAGGGTTTCCAGGATAAGGCCGTTAAGTGTCTTCGGGCCGTCGAGGGGGAAGCGGAATCCGAGTTTGCGATTGAGCTCGCGCAGGAGGCTGCCGCCTTCGACCACGATGCTGCCATCCTCGAGCTTTCGAAACCGGGATGTCTGCAAGGGCGACTGAGTGGTGAACTCGCCGATGATCTCCTCGATGATGTCCTCGATGGTCACCAACCCCATCAGTTCCCCGTATTCGTCGACCACAAGGCCGATACGGTCGCGATGCTCCTGAAAGTTCTGCAACTGTGTCAGCAGCGGCGTGCCGAGCGGGATGAAATACGGCTCACGCATTATTTCGTGGATTGCCTCGACATTGAACTGTCCGATATCCGAGAGGTTGAGTACCTTGCGGACATGGACGATGCCCAGGATTTCTTCCGGCCGGCCGCGGTACACCGGCAGACGGGTGTGATTACAGCTTGCGATCCTGCGCCGGATCTCCTCTGCCGGGGCGTCGATATCCAGCGCCTCGATCTGGCTGCGTGGAATCATCACGTCCTCCACAGTTATGGACTCCAGATCGAAGAGGTTGAGCAGCATGTTCTGATGCTTTTGAGGAAGGAAGTTTCCGCCTTCGAGCACCAGCGTGCGCAGCTCCTCGATACCCAGAGTGTGCGTCTGGCTCGAGGAAGCCTTCAGCCGTAAAGCCCAGAGCAGACCGCTGACGAACAGGTTGAAGAACCAGACAATCGGATAGGCGAGCTTCAGCAGCGGCGCAAGAACGAAACTGGCTGGAAAGGCGATGCGCTCGGGGTGGCTTGCGCCGATCACCTTTGGCGTAATCTCGCTGAAGATAAGGATCGCCGAGGTTACCGTCAGCGTGCTCAGCGTCAGCGCCAGTTCGCCTTCTCCGAAAAGCCTGAACGAGATGACCGTCACCAGTGCCGCGGCGGCGGCGTTCACCAGGTTGTTGCCCAGCAGGATTACGCCAAGCAGGCGGTCGGTACGTTCCAGAAGACGCGCGGTGAGCCGGGCTCCCCGGTGCCCGGACTTGGCGAGATGCCTCAACCGGTACCGGTTGAGAGCCATCATGCTGGTTTCTGAGATCGAGAAGAATGCGGAGATGACGAGCAAAACGACGAACGCGATCAGCAGCGCGTGTAGCGAGATCTCGTCCAAATCGGAACACCCTCAAGCCAGTCGACGAGTTCAGTATTGGGGCGCCATCCGCGCGGTGTCAAGCCGCCGCGCTGCAGGCGCATTCCCGTTGAGCGGTCTGCTAAAGGAGCACTTCCGCTACAAAGCGACTCCCGATGTAGGCAAGCACCAGCGAGAGGTAGCCAGCGAGCGTCCAGCGCACGGCGACGCGACCCCGCCACCCGTAGAAAGCGCGGCCGGCAAGCAGCGCAGCAAAGATGACCCACGACAATATCCCGAACACGGTCTTGTGAGTGAACTTCAGGGGTGTTGCGAACAACTCCTCTGAAAAAACGATCCCGCTTCCAAGAGTCAGGGTAAGAAGCACGAAACCGGCAGCGATGATGCGAAACAGGAGCTTCTCCATCGTAAGGAGTGGCGGCAGCCGCTGCAGAAAGCCCGGCAGAGTGCCGGAGTGCAGACGCCGCTCAACAATCGCCATCAGCAGTACGTGAAACGATGCGATCGTAAACAGGCTGTAAGCCAGCAGCGCGATCAGCAGATGCGCCCTGAACGCTAGCAGGTTCGTGTTGGCCAGCGGACCGGGCGAGGCGAACGCCAGCGGCAGCAGTGACAGCACTGCCGCGGCGGGCAATATCAGGACATGCAGCGCCTCCAGACGGTAGAAGAAGCTACCGACACCGTAGATCAGGACCGCGAGCGCGATGATTACCGACACGGCGTTGCCGACACCGAGATACAGGCCGTCGGCGCGCAGCATCGATTGCGACAGCACGAGCCCGTGCACCGCGAGTGGCAGCACGGGCAGCAGGTGAACCAGGACCGAGCCGCGTGCCGACAGTACCCCGTTCTGGCGATTCAGGCCGTGCCAGTGATAGGCCGCGAGCGCCGCATAGCCGGCGCTCCCAAGCAGATGAAGTAGAATGAGATTCATTCGCCGCCGAAGAAAGGCAAGTCTACCCTATCGGATCGTGACCGGAGTCCAGGGCTTGCTCCAGCGCATTGCGACGGCAACTCCGCGCCGTCCAGCCAAGAACTGAGCCCTCTCCGGCACGATCGCTTCCTGTCGTTTCTTTCTTTCTGACATGCTGGATAGCCTCACCACCCGACTTGCAGGAGTCGCCAAAACCCTGCGTGGCCAGGCGCGCCTGACCGAAAGCAACATCCAGGACGCTCTGCGCGAGGTCAGGATGGCCTTGCTAGAGGCAGATGTCGCCATTTCCGTGGTTCGTGACTTCATCGCCCGCATCAAGGAAAAAGCCATCGGACAGGAAGTTATCGGCAGCCTGACCCCAGGTCAGGCGCTGGTTGGTGTGGTTTACCGTGAACTCAGCGACCTCATGGGCGGGGAGAACCGGGCGCTTGATCTCGCGGTGCGCCCCCCGGCGGTGATACTGATGGCTGGTCTGCAGGGGTCGGGGAAGACCACCACCGGCGGTAAGCTGGCGCGCCTGCTTGGGCAGCAGAAGAGGAAGGTCTTGCTCGCAAGCTGCGATGTCTACCGGCCGGCGGCGATCGAGCAATTAAGGAAGCTGGCGACCCAGATCGAGGCGGACTTCTACGACAGCAATGAGGCGCAATCACCTGAAGCGATCGCGCTAGGCGCGCTGGACCAAGCGCGGCGCCACTATCATGACGTGCTGATCGTGGATACTGCCGGCAGACTGGCGATCGACGAGCAGATGATGAACGAAATTCGCACCCTGCATACCGCACTGCTACCGGTGGAAACGCTCTTTGTGGTCGATTCGATGCAGGGCCAGGACGCGGTGAACGTTGCCAAGGTGTTTTCTGAGGCCTTGCCGCTCACTGGAATTGTCCTGACGAAGCTTGACGGAGATGCCCGCGGCGGCGCGGCACTGTCGGTGCGACAGATCACGGGCCGGCCGATCAAGTTCGTCGGTACCGGTGAGAAGTTGGATGGTCTTGAGGCCTTTCACCCGCAGCGGCTGGCGGCACGAATCCTCGGCATGGGCGACGTGCTGTCGCTGGTCGAGGAGGCGCAGCGCAGCGTTGATCTGGCGGATGCCGAAAAGCTCGCCAAGAAGGTGAAATCAGGCAAGGGTCTTGACCTCGCCGATTTCAGGGCGCAGCTGGCGCAGATGAAGAAGATGGGCGGGCTGTCGTCGCTGCTCGACAAGCTGCCCTCGCAACTGTCGCAGGCAGCGCGCGGCGCGGCCACAGATGACCGGGCGATCAATCGCACCATTGGAATCATCGACTCGATGACTCCGCAGGAGCGGGCCAAGCCGGAGACCATAAAGGCCTCTCGCAAGCGCCGAATCGCCGCGGGAGCGGGCGTGTCGGTTCAGGAGGTCAATCGCCTGCTTTCTCAGCACGAGCAGATGAAGAAGATGATGAAAATGATGGGTCGTGGCGGGATGCAGAAGATGATGCGTGGCATGAGGGGTCTGTTGCCGGGCGGATAGCTGGCAGAGGAACCTGCGCGATGGTCTGGAGTCGTACAGTGGCTGATTGACGATGCGGGGTCGGGAATGAGAATTTCGCAAGCAGTTCTTGGGTTGGCAGTGCTGGGGTGCGTGCTGATCGCGCAGGCGCAGGTTCGACCGGACTACGAACGGGAGAAGCGCTGGGCAGATCAAGTCCTGCCCGCAATCCTGATCGGCGACGTGGTGTGGATAAGGCAGCCGAATGGTCATGAGTTTCTGTCGATCTACACCGAAGCGCAGAAGGCTCGCGGCGCGATCATTGTCGGTCACGGAAGGGGCTGGAACCCGGATTTCGAGTTGTACAGCGCCTTACGGGTCAAACTCGCGGAGCAGGGGTACACCACGCTCGCGATTCAGCTGCCGGTGCTTGGTCCCGGCGCCAAAGTAGGGGACTACATTCCGACTTATCCCGACGCCATCGAGCGCTACGAGCTCGCTGCCGGCTACCTGGTCGACAAGGGTTACAAGAACATCGCAATCGTTTCTCACAGCCTGGGCGCGACCATGGCCAATCAGTACCTGATCAAGGTCGACAAGACGCCGGTCAAGGCGTGGGTATTTATCGGGATCATCAACGGCTTGGAAGAAATGTTCCGGATCAAGATTCCGGTCATGGACGTTTTCGGCAGCAAGGACTGGGAGATCACACAGGTTGGAGCCTACGAGCGAAAACGCCAGATCGACAAGGTTCAAGGTTCACAACAGGTCGTTGTCCCCGACGCGCTGCATTTCTTTGAAGGCAAGGAGGACGAACTGGTCAAGGTCGTGACCGAGTTCCTCGATCAGCTGTTTCATTCCGCGCAAGCCGGCGAAGCGCAGCGCTGATAGGCGCGGGGGCACGGAAAGCGGCTTGCCTCCCGGAGAAAAAGGCGTAAAATCACGCGCTTCGTTTTTCTTGGGGTGAGTTCATGGTTGTCATTCGGCTAGCCCGCGGCGGCGCCAAGAAGCGGCCGTTTTATAACATGGTAGTAACCGACTCCAGGAGCGCGCGCGACGGTCGATTCGTCGAGCGCGTCGGGTTCTACGATCCGAAAGCCCCGGAAGGCCGCGAGTCCCTTCGCGTGAACCTGGAACGGCTTGCCTATTGGCAGGGCAAAGGCGCGCAGTTATCCGACACTGCGGCGCGCCTGGTCAAACAGTTCAGTGCCGCAGCCAAACCCTGAGGCGATGGTCGTCATGGGGCGCGTGCGCGCCCCGTTCGGAGTAAAGGGCTGGATCAAGGTGCGGCCCTATACGCACAAACCCGCGAATCTGCTGGCCTATCCGCAGTGGTGGTTGCAGGATGAGAGCGGTTGGCAGGCACGAGATGTGGTCGAAGCGGCGGTGCACGGAAGCGATCTGGTCGCACGTCTGGATGGCTGCGGTGACCGGGTTGCTGCTGCGTGGCTCAAGGGTCGCGATATTGCGATTCCCCGTGAGCATATGCCGGCAGCGGCGCCCGGGGAGTTCTACTGGGCGGACCTAATCGGTCTCGAAGTTATAAATCAGGGAGGCGACGTTCTCGGGGTGGTCGAGGGACTTCTGGAGACAGGGGCCGGCGCGGTGCTGGCGGTTCGCGACGACGCCCTTCGTCTCCTGCCGTTCGCGGAAACGGTGGTCCGAGACGTAAGCCGTGACGAAGGGCGCATCGTAGTCAACTGGGAAAGGGACTACTGAGGCGCGCGACAATGAAGCAATTCGACGTCGTCACGCTCTTCCCGGAGATGTTCGAGGCGGTGACCGGGTACGGCGTCAGCCAGCGGGCGCGAGATCGTGGAATCTATCAGCTGGTACTGTGGAATCCGCGTGACTTCACCGTCAATGCCTATCGTAGCGTCGATGACCGACCTTACGGCGGCGGGCCTGGAATGGTGATGATGGCCGAACCGCTCGCAGGCGCGATCCAGGCTGCACGTAAGCGGCAAGCGAGTTGCGGGTTGCGGAACAGCCGAGCGGTGTATCTGACGCCACAGGGCCGGCCGCTCGATCAGCGAGCGGTTGAGCGGTTCGCCGAGTACGATGGCCTGGTGCTGCTGAGCGGAAGGTACGAAGGGGTGGATCAGCGCTTGATCGAGGGCGAGATCGATGAGGAGGTCTCGATCGGCGACTACGTCCTGTCGGGCGGTGAACTGCCGGCGATGGTGCTGATCGACGCGATCGTGCGGCTGCTTCCGGGGGCGCTGGGTGACCACGAATCGGCGCGGCAGGATTCGTTCGCGGCAGGTCTGCTCGACTGCCCCCATTACACGCGTCCGGAACTCTACGAAGGATCAGCGGTTCCACCGGTGTTGTTGTCCGGCAACCACGCCCAGATCAGGCGCTGGCGGCTAAAGCAGGCGCTGGGAATGACCTGGCGCCGCAGGCCGGAACTTCTGGACAGGATGAAGTTGGACCAGGAGCAACTCGAGCTGCTGGCCGAATACCGCGCGGAACTGGTGCAAATGGAAGAATCTGGAGTCTGAAATGGATCTGATCGGAAAAATCGAGCAGGAAGAAATCGCCCGGATGGGCAAGAACATTCCCGAGTTCGCGCCGGGAGACACCGTGGTCGTGAACGTCAACGTGGTCGAGGGCGACCGCAAGCGGGTGCAAGCCTATGAAGGTGTCGTGGTGGCCAAGCGCAACCGCGGACTCAACTCCTCGTTCGTGGTCCGGAAGATATCTTCGGGCGAGGGTGTAGAGCGGACGTTCCAGACCTACTCACCGCTGATAGCGAGCATCGAACTGAAACGCCGCGGCGACGTGCGCCGCGCCAAGCTCTACTACCTGCGCAAGCGATCGGGCAAATCGGCGCGAATCCGGGAAAAGCTGGAAAGCAGCGACAAGGTCGGGGAAGCCGAGTAGCAAGTCCCGGTTCACATACAGAGCGCCCTGCCGGCTGCTTTCCTAGGCGATTCGGGACCGATCGTTCAGCAGCAACTGCTGAATGTAGCTCTGCAGCAGCAGCGACTCGGTCGCGTGCATCCTTCCGAAGCGGACTCCGTAACTGTAGATCTCGACACCGCCCTGCGGGTCGCTGCGCCTGCGCGCGCTCTGGATCTCAGCCTCCGGCGTGAGCTTCACCTCGTACCCCTGCGGTTCAAGCTTGAAGGCGAAGAAAACCTGAAGCCTGCTGCCCTTGTTTCCCAGACTTTGCCCGCATTCGAGCTGGGCGCCTGTGAGACTGAGGTCGCCGAAGGTGCAGCCGACCGGAATTCCGTGCGGATCCTCCTCCAGATTGACCGCGGTGCCGCGCAGCTCGACCCGCACACGCTCGGCGCCGCGGATAGGATTGGCCCGCACCAGTTTCGGATAGGCCAGATGCAGGTAAGAAAGCGGCGACAGGCACACGCGCTGCACCGTCGTCTCGAAAGCATAGACGCTACGGCCGGAAAAAGCCCTTACAAGAACAGTCTCTCCATCCCGCACCGCAATCGACTCGCCCCGGACTGAGGGCGTGCGCACCAGCACGCTCAGCTCCGGCACATAACCGATCAGTGTGGTGAAGTGGTGCGTGCGCGCAGGGTCCGACAACATCTCGAGCTGCAGCCTGTCGCCGGTCTGAAGATGCATTTGCTCGAACGAGCACTGCCTGAACGGGCTCTGGAGCTGGGCGCTCATCGGTGTCTGTGAATTTTCTCCGAAGGCAGTATAGCGAGAAGTCCGCTAATGGTCCGACATGGTCCTTGCTAGAATGGGGCGGATCATCGCCGGGGCAGGTCGACGCGATTTCGCACGACAATGCATCTGGAGAGCTCATGACGCCGACAGCGCACAGACACGCCGCCAGAGCACCTACAGTCGACTGGGCCCCGGCCCCGCCCGGCTTCTTTCCACTGCAGTCCCGGGCCATCGGGCCGCCTCGGTAGTCACCGGCGCCTCGATAGACTACCTCAGGGCCGGCGACCGCGGGACGCGCCAATACGGGTTTTTTCGGCCATGGACGATGTCCGCGGCAGGTTCGAGGCCGCAAGGCTGCCGATCCGCACGCTGGCCGTGCTCCATCCGAAACGGAGACGTGCCGCGAGGGTCGAGGGCGTCGGAATCGAACCCAAGGACTCTGCCGGAGCGCCGCCAGCATCGCGAAGGCTTGGCGCGATTCAGTGTCGGTTCGTCTACCGAAGATCTGCTGTCTCGACGTGTCCGGCGACGGTCGGCTGCCGGGCGTTGCAGTTCTCCCTGCGGATGTGCAAGACTGGCTCAGGCGGCCGCTGTTGCCGGCAGAGCGCTTGGGGTTCCCTGCAGGAGGTTTGCCGCCGCAGTTTCCGCAGCCGTGGAGCAATGCTGCCTGGCTGACGGTGCGATTCTTGTCGGAGTGGTGCATTGGTTTCGTACTCACCCCCCGCGAACAGCCTCACTGAGGGCTTTCAAGCCAAGCTTGCCGCACCGTTCGCGGTGCTCGGTGTGCGTACTTTGGGAGATGCGCTCACCGAGATAGTCTATCTTCCTCGAGACGCGCCGGCCCTGCAGCCCCAGAACCGGCTGGCCGCGGAAGTGTGCCGGCAGTTGGCGGCGTACCTTCGCAATCCGCGCATCAAGTTCGATCTGCCATTCGAATTCTGCGGCACCACCTTCCAGTGCCGGGTCTGGAGAACCGTACAGCAGATCCCGCCAGGAAGGACACTGAGTTATCTGCAGGTCGCGCAGCATGTGCACTCGGCGCCACGCCCGGTCGGGATGGCTTGCGGAGCCAACCGTCTGCCGCTGGTGATCCCCTGTCATCGTGTGCTGGCAGCCAACGGCATCGGCGGTTTCATGCATTCACGAAAAGGGCCCGGAATCGAGATCAAGCGCTGGCTGCTGGCACACGAGGGAGTCAGCGCGTGAACAGCATCGCCTCCGAGACGCTGCTCGACGAGTTCTGCGACGCGCTCTGGCTCGAGGACGGGTTGTCTCGCAATACGCTCGAGTCCTATCGGCGCGATCTTCGCCAGTTCGCGCGGTGGTTGCAGCGATCGCGATCCAGATCGGTACTCGAGGCCGGTCGCGTCGACCTGCTTGCATACCTCGCATACAGGTATCGCAACAAGACCACGCCGCGCTCCGCGGCGCGGCTGCTCTCCAGTCTCAAGCGCTTCTACCGCTTCGCTCTACGCGAAGGACAGGTGAAGATCGATCCCACCCTGCAGGTCAACTCGCCCAGGCTGCCGCGTGCCCTGCCCAAGACCCTGACCGAGCAGGATGTCGAGGCCCTGCTTGCTGCGCCCGATGTCTCCAGCGCGCTTGGGCTGCGAGATCGCGCCATGCTGGAGACGCTGTACGCCAGCGGCTTACGCGTCTCGGAGTTGGTAGGGCTGGGCGTGTCGCAACTGAACATGGACGGGGGCGTGATACGCGTCATCGGCAAAGGAGCAAAGGAAAGGCTGGTGCCGCTGGGAGAAGAGGCGCTGCACTGGATCACGCGGTTTCTCGCCGATTCCAGGCCGGCTTTGCTGCATGGCCGGGCTACGAATGCGCTGTTCGTCACAGCGCGAGCCCAGCCGATGACCCGGCAGGCATTCTGGAATCTGGTCAGGCGCTACAGTCGTGCGGTCGCGCTCAGCAAGCCGATTTCTCCCCATACGCTGCGTCATGCGTTCGCGACCCATCTGCTCAACCATGGTGCCGATCTGCGCGTGGTGCAGATGCTGCTCGGCCACTCGGACATATCCACTACTCAGATCTACACTCATGTGGCTAGAGAGCGGCTGAGGCAGTTGCACGAGAAGCATCATCCGAGGGGTTGAACGGACGCATGCTGACTATCGTTCTCGTCGTCGGTGCTTACCTGATCGGGTCCGTATCGTTTGCGGTAGTGGTAAGCCGCGCAATGGGATTGCCCGATCCGCATGATTACGGCTCGGGTAATCCCGGAGCGACCAATGTGCTTCGAACCGGGAACAAACTGGCCGCCTTGCTGACTCTGGCGGGCGATGCGCTGAAAGGGGTGGCGGCGCTGTGGCTCGCGCGCTGGGTCTCAGGGGACGCCCTCGATCCGGCCGCGACCGCCTCTGTGGCGCTGGCGGCTTTCGTGGGTCACCTCTATCCGATGTACTTCCGCTTCAGGGGCGGCAAGGGCGTGGCCACTGCGGCTGGAATTCTCTTCGCGCTGGATTGGCGGGTCGGCGGCGCGTCGCTGGCGCTCTGGCTGCTGCTCGCGGCGGTGTCACGCTATTCTTCGCTGGCTGCAGTAACCACGGCACTCATCGCGCCAGCACTCGCCTGGTACTTCCTCCGCGAGGGCTATGTGACCGGGGCCGTGGTGGTGATGGCACTACTGCTGCTCGTACGGCACGCCGGAAATATCCGCAAGCTCTCCGAGGGAACCGAAAGCCGCATCAAGCTGTTCTAGGTAAGTGCCGGCACTGAGTCGAGTTCCCACCGCGGCTTTACGGTAAAACCTCCCGGGGGCGACGTTTCCTTCCACGCAGCGGCCCGCATCGCGCCCGCCAAGGCGACCATCGCACCGTTGTCGGTGCACAGCTCAAGCGGCGGATAGAATACCCCCACCCGCCGCTTTGCAGACATCAGATCGAGACGCTGGCGTAATCGTCGATTGGCCCCCACGCCGCCGGCGACGACCAGCCGTTCGAGGCCGGTGGCGGCAAGAGCCGCTTCACACTTGGCGCAGAGTACGTCGACTACCGCTTCCTGAAACGACGCGGCGATATCCGCCATAGTGGCGCGATCCGGGTCGGTTTCCCGCACCAACAGGGCAACCGCAGTCTTCAGGCCGGAAAAGCTGAAGTTCAGGTCCGCACTCATGAGCATGGGCCGGGGCAGCCGGAAGCGCAGGGGGTTCCCGCCTTCGGCGAGTTTGGCTAGCGCCGGCCCGCCGGGATACGGCAGGCCGAGCAGTTTGGCGGTCTTGTCGAACGCCTCGCCGGCAGCGTCGTCCGCGGTCTCCCCGAGCAGCAGGTAACGCCCAGCGTCCTCCACCTGCATCAACTGGGTATGGCCGCCGGAAACTAGTAGCGCAACAAACGGAAACCCCGGCGCCGGCTCGGCCAGCAGCGGCGAGAGCAAATGTCCCTCCAGATGGTGGATGGCCATGACTGGCACATGCAAGGCGTAGCCGAGGGCGCTGGCAACCGAGGCCCCGACCAGCAGCGCGCCCGCAAGCCCGGGGCCGGCGGTATAGGCGATCGCGTCAAGATCCGAAAGCCGGCACCCGGTGCGATCGAGCAGCTCGCGTGCTAGCGGCAATAACCTGCGGACATGGTCCCGCGAGGCGAGTTCGGGTACGACCCCACCGTACTCGGCGTGCGTTTCGACCTGGGAGTGCAGGACATGGCCGAGCAGCCCGGTTCGACTGTCGTAGAGCCCAACGCCGGTTTCGTCGCAGGAAGTCTCGATTCCGAGAATCAGCATATGGGCTTGAGGTGTTCGGCGGGACTCCAGGGCTGGAGGGGTTTGATTTGCAGATCAGGCAATTACTGATAAACTGCGCGGCTTATTTCTGGGCCGGACGCATTGAAGGAGAAGACTTTACATTTATGCCGACCATTCGAGTCAAGGAAAACGAACCGTTCGAAGTTGCCCTGCGCCGCTTCAAGCGCACAGTGGAGAAGACGGGGTTGCTGACAGAGCTTCGCGCCCGGGAATACTACGAGAAGCCTACTGCCGCACGCAAACGCAAGCTCGCCGCGGCAATCAAGCGCCACCACAAGCGCCTGCGCAGCCAGCTGCTGCCGCCGAAGATGTACTGAACGGCCGGCGACAGCGCGATCGAGACGGCGATGGTCGAAGGCCAGTCGCCGTTTTGTTTTCTGGTGAGTCCGATGACCTTGAAGCAGCAAATCAACGAAGACATGAAGTCCGCGCTTCGTGCTAGGGAGGCGCCCCGACTGTCAGCTATCCGGCTGTTGCTGGCTGCGGTCAAACAGCGCGAGGTTGACGAACGTCGAGACCTGTCCGACGGCGATGTGCTAACGGTCATCGAGAAGCTGCTCAAGCAGCGCCGGGAGTCAATCGCCCAGTACCGCAAAGCGAACCGTCAGGATCTGGTCGAGGCCGAGGAGTACGAAGTCACGGTGCTCGAGGGCTACATGCCGCCGGCGCTGCCGGACACCGAGATCGAAGCCGCGGTTGCCGCCGCGATCGCCTCCACCGGCGCCAAGGCTGTCGCCGACATGGGAAAAGTCATGTCGGTGCTCAGACCGCAACTGGCCGGACGCGCCGATATCGGCCGGGTGTCGGCCATGGTCAAGGCCAGGCTTCGGCCTTGAGTCGAGGTCTCAGTTGAGATTTACGTTATTGTTAAGTAAAGAGTTTATAGAAAAGGTTTGATGACCAGTTTTGCCCGGAAATCGGGATTTTCTCGCCTATAATTCGACGAAGGCGCCGAGCGCCGGACCTTGGCAGCGCCGCCCCAGACTCCCGAGCATGATTCCCCAATCATTCATTCAGGATCTCCTGGCCCGGGTAGACATCGTTGAAGTTATCGAGGCTCATGTCCCTCTGAAGCGCACCGGCTCGAACTACTCTGCGCGCTGCCCATTTCACAACGAGAAGACCCCGTCCTTCACCGTGAGCCCGGGCAAGCAGTTCTACCACTGCTTCGGCTGCGGAGCGCACGGCACGGCGATCAGTTTCCTGATGGAGTATCACGGCCTGGGCTTCGTCGAGGCGGTCAAAGACCTTGCCGGCCGCAGCGGAATGGTGTTGCCCGAGCAGGCTCGGAGCAAGCCCGGAATCGACGAACCTGCGCAAGGCCTGACCGACACGCTTGGCCGCGCCGCGCAGTTCTACAAGTCTCAGCTAAAGCAATCTCAGCGCGCGGTCGCTTATCTGAAGGGACGCGGCCTGACCGGAGAGATCGCCGCCCTCTACGGACTCGGATATGCGCCGGAGGGGTGGCAGGGGTTGGAAGCGGTTTTCCCCGATTACACGAGCAGCAAATCCCTCGCTGTTGCGGGGCTGGTCATCGACTCGGCAGAGGGAAGACGCTACGACAGATTCCGTGACCGTGTGATGTTCCCGATCGTCAACACCCGCGGGGCGATTGCTGGCTTCGGAGGCAGGGTAATCGATTCCGGCGAGCCGAAATACCTGAACTCTCCCGAGACTCCGGTGTTCGAGAAAGGCAGGGAGCTCTATGGCTTGTTTCAGGCACGGCAGGCGATCCGCGAGGCCGGGACGGTGATCGTGGTCGAGGGGTATATGGACGTGGTTGCGCTTGCCCAGTATGGGGTCGGGTACGCTGTGGCCACCCTGGGCACAGCGACTACGCCGTGGCAAGTGCAGAAGCTGTTGCGCCATACCGACAAAGTGATCTACTGCTTCGACGGCGACGATGCCGGGCGCAGGGCGGCATGGCGTGCACTGGAAAACAGCCTGGCGCAGCTCGCTGACGGCAAGCAGGTTGCCTTCCTGTTTCTTCCAGAAGGACAGGACCCGGACTCCTACGTGCGACACCTCGGCAAGGAGGCATTCGAGTCCTTGTTGGCCCAGGCCCGGCCGTTATCGGAATTCATGTTGCAGGAGCTGGCAGGACGGACCGAGCTTCGCAGCGCCGAGGGCCGCGCCAAGTTCCTGCTGGATGCCAAGCCGCTGGTCAAACAGATTGCCGCGCCTCTGCTCTCGCTGACGCTGCGCAAACGGATTGCCGAGCTGGCTGGCGTAACTCAGGCCGAACTCGACCAGCGCTACGAGATCAAAACATTCTCTCCGCGTACCCTTGCCGAGAGGCGTGCGGCTCCCCGGCCGTCAGTGCTGCGCAGACTTGCCGAGATGCTGGCTTTTGAGCCGGCCTTGGGTCGCCAGATAGATCCGCGGTTGCTTTCCGAGTTTGCCGAGGCGACCGGACCTGGGCTTTCCGATCCGGAGCTTGAACTGGTGCGTAGTTTGCTGGAGCTCTCAAGGGAGCAGTCCGGAGCGCGGGGAATCGCCGAGCACTTCCGCGACGGCCCCCTGGAAACGCTGGCGCGGGAAGTCGAGGCAGCCAGTATCGGCTGGGCGGAGCGCAGACTGGACGGGGACGCACTAGCTGCTGATTTTGCCGGCGCCTGGCGCCAGCTCCTCGAGCGGCTGCGCCATGCCCGCATCTCGGCTCTGCTGGAGAAGAGCAAGCGCGGCGCTTGGAGCGACGAGGACAAGGAGCTGTTCAGGCGGCTGCAGCAGCCGAGCGTCTACTCTCCGGGCCCGGCATCGGCGGACTGAATCCGCCTCGGGGCCGCGGAGCCGAGAGGGCGGCAAGGCGGGAGTCTGTATAATGCCCGGTTCTTTTTCGCCGCGAACGGTAAACGGTTGTTTTCTTGGGCTAGTTGGGGATCGAGGGACATGGCAAGAGAAAAGCGCAAGGAGAAGGAGCAGCAGGTGGCGGCTCAGCAGCCCATGGATGCTGAGACCCGCCGCATGCGGCTGAAGAACCTGATCGTTCTCGGAAAGGAGCGCGGATACCTGACCTACGCCGAGATCAACGACCATCTCCCGGATGACATGCTGGATGCGGAGCAGATCGAAAACATCATCAGCATGATCAACGACATGGGCATCCAGGTGTACGACGAGGCTCCGGACACCGAGGCCTTGCTCATGACCATGAACGAGTCGGCTCAGCCGGTAGCCGACGAGGACGTAGTCGAGGAGGCGGAGCAGGCGCTATCTTCGGTTGATTCGGAGTTTGGCCGCACCACGGACCCTGTGCGCATGTACATGCGTGAAATGGGCTCGGTGGAACTTCTTACCCGCGAGGGCGAGATCGAAATCGCCAAGCGAATAGAGGAAGGCCTCAAGCACATGATCCAGGCGATCTCGGCATGCCCGATGACCATCGCCGAAATACTCGAGTTGGCGGCAAGGGTGGAGCGCGAAGAAATGCGCATCGACGAGATTGTCGACGGGCTGATCGACCCGAACGCCCCGGACCAGGAGATCGCAGAGATCTCCGAGGAGGACATGGAGGAAGAACTCGAGGCAGAGGAGGAATCCGAGGACGACGACGGCGCCGCTCTGCAGAGCGCGACCCTGCTGCAGCTAAAGGTGGATGCGCTCGAGCGTTTCGCCAAGATTCGCATGCTCTACGTCAAGATGACGAAGGCCTTGGCAAAGAATGGCCCGAAGAGCCGCCCCTACCTGAAGGCTCAGGAAGAGATATCGGCGGAGTTGATGCTGATCCGTTTTGCGGCCAAGCAGATCGAGGCGCTGTGCGACAGCGTGCGCAGGGTGGTAGACGAGGTCCGCTCCCATGAGCGGGCGATCATGGACCTGTGCATCGACAAGGCTGCGATGCCACGGGCACACTTCATCAAGGCCTTCCCCGGTTACGAGGATGACCTGAACTGGGTCGGGCGCGAAGTCACCAGCCGAAGGCCGTACAGCGACGTGCTGGCGCGCTTTGCGCCCGCGATCATGGAAGCGCAGCAAAAGCTGCTCGACGTTCAGGGGCGGGTTGGCATCCCGCTGCGTGACCTAAAGGAGATCAATCGCCAGATGTCCACCGGCGAGGCGAAAGCCCGGCGCGCAAAGCGCGAAATGACCGAGGCCAACTTGCGGCTGGTGATCTCGATTGCCAAGAAGTACACCAACCGCGGGCTGCAGTTCCTTGACCTGATTCAGGAGGGCAACATCGGTCTGATGAAAGCGGTGGACAAATTCGAGTACCGCCGCGGCTACAAATTCTCCACCTACGCTACCTGGTGGATCCGGCAGGCGATCACTCGTTCTATCGCCGACCAGGCCCGAACCATCCGGATCCCGGTGCACATGATCGAGACCATCAACAAGATGAACCGGATCTCGCGCCAGATCCTGCAGGAAACCGGGCAGGAGCCCGATCCGGCGACGCTCGCGCAGAAGATGGAGATGCCGGAAGAGAAGATCCGCAAGATTCTCAAGATCTCCAAGGAGCCCATCTCGATGGAGACCCCGATCGGGGACGACGACGACTCGCACCTTGGCGACTTCATCGAAGACACCGCAACCGTCGCGCCGGTCGACGCCGCGGTCTACACCAGCCTTCGGGACGCGACCAAGGAAGTCCTCGACACGCTTACCCCGCGGGAAGCGAAGGTCCTGCGGATGCGATTCGGGATCGAGATGTCGACCGATCACACGCTGGAAGAGGTCGGCAAGCAGTTCGACGTGACCCGCGAGCGCATCCGCCAGATCGAGGCTAAAGCGCTTCGCAAGCTGCGCCATCCGTCGCGCTCTGAGCGGCTGCGCAGCTTTCTTGATCCCAACCAGTAACGAGCGCGGAGCTAGACGTTAGAATGGCCGGGATCTGTTCCCGGCCATTTTTTCGCTTCAACGGTGGGGCCTGTAGCTCAGCTGGTTAGAGCAGAGGACTCATAATCCTTTGGTCCTGGGTTCGAGTCCCAGCGGGCCCACCAGCCTCAAGATTCCGACGGTCGCAAAAGAAGGGGCATGTCGCGGCTGCCAAACGGGGCTGGCTTGGCAACACCGTAGCCTTGCGCGTAATCGACGCCAATCTGGCGAAGCGCCTCAAGCGTCTGTTCGTTCTCGACGAATTCAGCAATGGTCTTTTTCCCCATGACATGGCCGATGTCGTTGATCGCCTCGACCATCGCACGGTCGATGGGATCGTCCAGCATGTCCTTGACAAAGCCGCCGTCTATCTTGAGGTAATCCACCGGCAGATGCTTCAGGTAACCAAATGACGACATGCCGGCACCAAAGTCGTCCAGCGAAAACTTGCAGCCGAGAGCCCTGAGCTGGCTGATGAAATGGACCGCCTTGGAGAGATTTGCAACGGCAGCAGTTTCAGTCACTTCGAAACAGAAGGCGCTATAGGGCACCCTGGCCACGGCGGCTTCTGTCTGCACAAAGCTCAGAAAAGTCTCGTCGCCGATAGATGTTCCGGAGAGATTCACGCTGCAGGTTTCCACAGGCGCTTTCGGATTCTCGGCAGACAGTCTCGAATAGGTTTCGAACGCGGTCCGCACCACCCAGCGATCCAGTGCCGGCATCAAACCGTATCTTTCGGCTGCAGGGATGAAGGCTCCCGGGAGGATAATTTCTCCGCGCTCGTCGAGCATGCGCAGCAAGAGTTCGCAGTGTGTCGTACGCGGCGACACCCGGCGCAGACTCACGATTTCCTGTGCGAACAGACGGAAGCGCCCCTCGTCCAGCGCTCGCTGTATCCGGGCGACCCATTCCATCTCCCCCTGCCTTGTGGAAACCTCGCTGTCGTCAGAGCGGTAGACATGCACGCGATTGCGCCCCTTTTCCTTTGCCATGTAACAGGCCGCGTCCGCCGCGCGTAACGCCTCCTCAAGCGAGATCGCACCCTCGGCGATAGCCACCACGCCGATGCTCGCACCAACGGTGAAGGGCATCGCCATCCAGGAGAATCGGAAGTCCTTGATGGACTGGCGGAGATCATTTGCGATTCGAATCGCGTGTTCAAGCGGGCAGCTTTCCAGAAGGACGCCGAATTCGTCACCCCCGAGGCGCGCCAGCAGGTCTCCTTCGCGCAGGCGCTCGCGCAGCAGGGCGCTTACCCGCCTCATCAGGTCGTCTCCCGCTGCGTGTCCACAGGTGTCGTTCACCAGTTTGAACTGATCCAGATCGATATACAGCAGGCAGTGGTTGCGGTGGAACTGGACCGCGCTCTTGAGTGCCATGCTGAGGCGGTGCTCGAATTCGTGCCGGTTGATCAGGCCGGTAAGGGCGTCGTGACTAGCCTGGTAGGAGAGCCTCGCGGCGTACTGCCTTTCATGACTTACATCGTGAAATACGAGGACGATACCTGCAACCTGCCCGTGGCGATCACGGATTGGGGCCGCGGACTTGCTGATCGAAATCTCCGTGCCATCACGCCGGGTAAGCACCGAGTTGGAGGAGGTGGTGACCGTGCGGCCGGTGCGCAGGACGGTTTCTATGGAGTCAAACGCGGCCTCCCGCGTAGTTTCGTTGATGACTCTGAACACCGTCTCCAGGGGCTGCCCCTTTGCCTCGACGCTCTGCCAGCCGCTCAACACCTCGGCCATCGGATTCAGGTAGTCAACCTGCCCGGTGCTGTCGGTCGTGATCACCGCGTCACCGATCGAAGCCAGAGTCACCTGCGCGCGCTCCTTCTCGGCGAACAACTGAGCGTCAGCGAGCTTCTTGTCGGTAATGTCGGAAATAGCCCCGGCAATTCGTATCGCCCTGCCGTCAGCCTTGCGCACCGACTGGCCGCGGGCGCGAAACCACCGGTATTCCTCGGTCGTGTGCAGCAGCCTCAGTTCGACGTCGAAAGGCCTGCCGTGGCGCAAGTGAGACTGCAACACTCCCTGCGTGTGTGCCTGGTCCTCGGGATGCAGACGTGAAACGAACTCGGTGATCGATCCGACCGTCTCTTCTCGTTCAAACCCGAGAAGCTGCCTGAATCGCGGAGAGTAGTACACCTTGTCCGTGAGCATGTCCCAGTCCCATACCCCGTCGTTGGTACCGCTCACCGCCAGCTTGAATCGTTCTTCACTTTGCCTGAGAGCGCTTTCAAACGCCTCGCTACGTTTGAGCATTCTGCGCGAAAGGGTGATTCCCGCCGGAACCATGATCATGGCTCCCGCCAGGATGATGACAAGCAAGCCGGTCCGCAACGCCCGGTTGGCCTCTCCCAGCGTGTAGGAGAACTCGTCCGACAAGGGTGTAATCAGCTCGTTGAGCTCGTGCAAACGGCGCACATGGGGTTTCAGCGACGCTGCTGACGCGTCCCCTGCGGAAATGAGACCGTGAATTCGGTCTCCAAGGCGGTTTAGTTCGACTACGTACTCATCGCCTCGGGTCCACAGGGCAACGACTCGTTGCATGTAGCTCACGTCCCGCATCGTCAGAAACAGGCGGATCACGCCCGGCAGGTCGTCCGGATGAGTACGGCCGCTCAGCAAGCCCTCACGCGCTATCTCCAGGTTCGGACTGCGCTTCTCGAGCTCTATCCTCGCCTGGCGGTCCCCCAAGGGAACGGCGATCGCCCGGCGGAACTTGAGGTAGTCTTCCTCGGACTTGCTCGCGGCGTAGCGGATGAGGTAGTAGATGGAGTCTTTCTGTGCCTTGGACCACAGACCTTCGCCGCCCACATAAGCACGGCCGGCAGACAGGATGTCGATGCTGATCAGGGCTAGCAGCACCAGGAAAACGACAATCGCCAGAAACGGCCAGACGATCGTAAGCAGCCGTTTGCCGCCTGGAATAAGCGGAGGAATCCAACGTACAAAGCGCGTCATTGTTTGTCTCCAGGCCGGGAGATCGTTTGCCAGTGCTGGGCCTCGACGACCTCACCTGGATGTCAGGGACGCCTCTGCGTGAGTGGCGACAATCCACCGCTGCCGAAACCTAGAGCGCGGTTTCCGGTCGGCCCCGACAACCAGGTTGCCTCGATTTCGACCGGAACTCCGCGGGGCGCAGAGGCCTCGTTTACGGCCTCGGGGAAGGCGGCGCCTGGGTGGAGGTGAGCAAAGCTAGATTCAGCAATTCCAGACTACGCTTCGCCGCCAGCATGACCTGTCGCTGCATTCGCTCGGTGATCGCGTAGTTCTTGACGATCTCGAGAGCAAACTTCGGGTGCTCATCATCGTAATGCGCATGCTCGCGGATCCACTTGTAGGTCTTCGGGTTCATGTCCACGCCGGGCCTGCCGCGGTAGGACTCGAAACCCGTCGCTACCTTCCTCGCAAGGGCACCGGCAACGCCTTCGATGGCGAAGCTCGTGGCGGCGACGGCCTCTGCGAGGGAACCTTTCGTGTTCACGCGCCACACCCAATCGGTTAGCGACTGCACGTCTCGAAGCACAGGGGTCTCGCCTTCGGCCAGATCGAGCATCTGCTGCCTGGTAAGACCGAACCCCTCGCCCATCCACAGCCAGTGCTCGGCGTGCGCCTTCTCGATACGGATATTCTCGATCAGGAACGTGCGGGAGAAATCGTCCTCGACTTTTATTAGGCCTTCGGCGAGAAATTTCGGGAAATCGTATATGAACGGGTAGATCTGGAGTATCCATCCCTGCATCTGTTCGACGCTCAGGCTGGCCGAGGCGACTGCTTCCGCCCATGGCCCGTTGACGAGATTATCCCAATAGGGGCTCACGTACTCGTAGAGAGAGACCACCCATCTCGGGTGCGAAGACACCTTGCGTGCTGTGTTCGTGCTGGCGCTCATGTTTTGCTCTTTCAGATAGATGTACTAGGAACTGCTGTCGGAACCACAATATCCGATCCAGAAACCAGAACCGGCTTTGTCCACGCCCGAGAAGCGCGAGTCGTTGCCTGGGCGATGAACGGTGTCGGCGGAGAGATCCAGTGACCCTGGGCATAGTCCACACCGATCTCGCGCAACGCCGCCAGACAACCTTCCCCGCCGACAAACTCGCCGATGGTCCTCTTGCCCATTGCATGCCCCACGTCGTTGATGGCTCGCACGGTCGCAAGATCCACCGGGTCGTTGGCTACGTCCTTGACAAAACTGCCGTCGATCTTGATGAAGTCCACCGGGAAGTGTTTCAGGTATCCGAAGGAAGACATTCCCGCCCCGAAGTCATCCAGCGAGAAAAGACATCCGAGCGACTTCATTTCACCGAAGAATCGCGCTGCCTTGTCGAAATTGGCGATCGCCGCTGTTTCCGTGATTTCGAAGCAAATGCTCCTGAGCGGCATTCTGTACCGCCTGAACTGCTCCCGAACGAACTCTAGGAAGCGTTCGTCGCCTATCGACGTGCCCGAGATGTTTATGGAATAGGTTCCGCAGTCCGGACCTAGCGCGCTGATCGAAGTGAAGGCGTTCTGAACGACCCACTGGTCGACCATCGGCATCATGCTATAGCGTTCGGCGGCCGGTATGAACGCCATCGGCGGTATCACCATGCCGTGCTCGTCGAGCATGCGCACCAGAAGTTCGTGATGAGTTCCGCGGGGCGCCTGGCCGCTGATCGAAATAATCTCCTGAGAGTACAGAACGAACCGGCCTTCCTCGAGCGCTCGCTGAAGCCTGGATACCCACTCCATCTCGCCCCGGCGCAGAGACACTTCGCTGTCGTGGGGGCGATAGACCTGAACCCGGTTGCGCCCTTTCTCCTTGGCCATGTAGCAAGCGGCGTCGGCCGCGCTCAGCACATCGGTCAGGCTGAACGACCCGTCGGCGATATGAACGACGCCGATACTTGCGCCGATGCTGAATGATCTTCCTTCGCTGACAAATCGAAACTCGCCGATGCACTGTCTGAGCTCGTCGGCTATCCGGATCGCTTCCTGCATCGGGCAGTTCTCTAGCAGCACACCAAACTCGTCGCCACCCAGGCGAGCGAGCGAGTCCCCCTCGCGCACCAGCTGTTTCAGCAACGAGCTCACCTGCCGCAGCAGCTGATCGCCTGCTGCGTGCCCGCAAGTATCGTTGACGATCTTGAATTGATCGAGGTCCAGGTACATCACCACGTGCTGCCGCTCCTGCGTCGTTGCCGTGTGCAGGGCGTGCTTGAGACGGTTCTCGAACTCAAGGCGATTTTCGAGGCTGGTCAAAGCATCGTGGCTAGCGTGGTAGGCGAGCTTCGCGGCGTATTCCTGCCCAAGCTTGAGCTCCTTGAGTTCGCGCTCAGCCCGATCGACCCTATTGACCACGCGCTGGGTGAGGAGAATCCCGACGGGAATCAGGATCCCGGCTACCGTAAGGATGACGACCAGAAGAGTGGATCGAATCCAGCGGGTGGCTTCGCCAAGGGTGTTGGAGAACCGGTTCTGCCACGGCCTCAGCTCTTCGTTGATCGCGATGATTCGGTGGACTATGGCTTCGGATTCCGAAGAAGCGCGAATTTCTGACTGATGGATAGCGCGAAGCTCCTCGGCAGCCGAGCTAAGGCGCGCGATGAACTGGTCGCCCGTTCTCCAGATGTCGAGGACGCTCTTCATGTAGCTTACGCGATGAAAGCGCTGATAAAGATCGATGACGCCTGGAATGTCGTCAGGGTGGGTGCCGCCCTCGATGAAGCCGGAACGCACGACAGAATAGTCCGGTTTGGATTTTTCGAGTTCCAGCCTGGCTTTGCGGAACCCCAGCGGCACCAGCACGGCCTTCTGATAATTCTCGAAGTCCGAATCGGAACCGGTTTCGGCAAAGCGCAGCAAGTGGAAAACTGCCTCTTTCTGATTCTTTGACCAGAGGCTCTCCCCCTCGACGTACGCCCGGCCCGCGGCCAGGATGTCGAGGCTGACGATCGCAAGCCAGACGAGCACCGTGACGATCGCCAAGAATGGCGAAACGATGAGGAGCATTCTCTTGCTCCCTGCCAGCCATTCCAAGATTCTTGCGAACGATGTCATATATATGCCCGCTAGGGTGGGTAGCAGCGGGCCTCCCTTGAGGTCTAAAAGCAGCTTGCATGCCTCGATCTTGGGTGCTGGCGCCTGTGACCCCGGAAAACGGCGTAGTTTCAGATACTAGGAGCAATCGTCGGGTCCTGCGGCGGGCGATGGCAACGGCCGGTTTCTGCCCGGGGCGACGGGACCCTGACATGGTCTGGCGGGTGGGCGACGCTATTTCGACAGTGCGGGGAGTCGCAAGGGTTGCAAGCTCTTCGCCCCGCGGATTCTAAGGTCGGCTGGAAAGCGCTCGCTGCCCGCCGGCGGGCTGAGCGGAACCGAGCAACAAGGGCATCCGGAGCGCCTCGGTCGAGGCGTGGATGGGGTTCTGTTCTTGCCTGATTCGCTGCGAAGCGACTACCGGCGGGAAAGACCACCGGTTAGAAGCGAGTGAGCAGACTCAGGGTTCGTCCTCTTCTTCATCGTCGACTACTTCTTCTTCCCCGTAAGGGTCGATCTCCTCGTCCTGCCACGCGCCCTCGTCGATGGTCTCGTTGACGATATCCTCCACCCGGTCCCGCACATCCTGCTGGGCCTGCCCCTTGACGCCGTCGACCTCGAGCCCCGCTTCTTCATGGTCTTCTATGCTGGCCTGCGCGTCCGGCCACTCCTGCTGGAAGGCCTCAAGCAGCAGGTCTTTGAAACGCTCGTATTCCTCCTCGGAAACCATTCCGAGCATGTCGCGGGAGACGTAGTAGGTAATAGCGAGTTTGGATGCCATGGCAGCTCTCGTTCAGCAATGGGCCGGATCACTCTACTCCAACCGGTACGAGCTTCTCAGCTGCGTGTCGAGCAGCAAGATGTCGATGCCTGACTTGCTCCGGATCTCGATCGCACGGATGTGTTCGTCAAGGCGAAGTCAGGCAATTGCAATCGCACCCGTCGGCCGGGAAGCTCCCGGGCCGCACCAACGTGGCTGGCACAACCATACCGCCTGCCACTCCTGTCGCAAAGGCGACGCATATCAGCGCGCGCTTGTCTGAGATGCTGCTGGCGATCGTGTCGCGAGTTGATCCGGCCCGGCGATTTCGGCGACTGTGCCAAGGTCTCGCACCGTGTGAAAGAGGTCACCAAGCGTAGTGAGCGCAGATGGCAACTGGGCAGCCGCGGTGCCGTTCCAGGCAGTGGATATGCAATAATATAATCCTGCAAAGACCCTTTGCAGAGTATCTCAGTTTTCGTGGCGGGCGCAGCCCTGCTGTCCGCCTGTCCCTCAGATAGCAACGCAACGTCGTTCTTCGTTTCGGGGAAATTATTGTTCGAGATCGTGGAATATCGGAACTCCAGGCTATCCGATGACCCGCTCTTCGGACCCCAGGCGGGCAGCGGCAGCGCAATAAAACGACCGCAATGTCAGGAAACGCCTGCTTGAGCCGACGATGGACAGCCAACTGAATACACTGCTGGCCTACTTCGGGGTTGCCGAAACGCCGCCGTGGGCGGGCTTCTTGTTCTCGATCTGGCATGTACTACTGATCCTGCTTCTTGCCTGGATCGTGCTGGGGTCGGTTCGGCGCCTGATTCGACTGTTCCGCACACGCATGGTGGGCAGTACCTCAGATCCTGAGGAACGCAAGCGCATCGAAACGCTGACGCGGGTCTTCCGCTACACAGCATCAGTGCTGATAACAGTTATCGCGCTCATGCTGGTGTTGTCGGAGCTGGGCATCTCGATCGCACCCATCCTCGCCACCGCTGGTGTCGCGGGAATAGCCGTAGGCTTTGGCGCCCAGTCACTGGTCAAGGATTATTTCACCGGGTTCGTCATGCTGATCGAGAACCAGGTGCGCCAGGGAGACGTAGTCGAGGTCGGTGGAAAGAGCGGGCTGGTGGAAGAGGTGACGCTGCGATACGTGAGGCTGCGTGATTACGAAGGTTCGGTGCATTACATCCCCAACAGCGTGATTGACACCGTCACCAACCGGTCTCGCGGGTTCGCTTTCGCAGTCATCGACATCGGCGTGGCCTACAAGGAAGAAGTCGACCGGGTGTTCGAGATCATGCGGCGGGTCGCTTCGCAACTGCGCGAGGACGCAGTCTTTGGCCCGCGCGTGCTTGAAGACCTGGAGATCGCAGGCGTGGACCAGTGGGCAGACTCGGCGGTGATCATCAGGTGCCGTTTCAAAGTGCGAGCACTGGAACAATGGGGCGTGCGCCGCGAGTACCTGCGGCGGCTTAAGGCAGGGTTCGACTCGGAAGGCATAGAGATCCCGTTCCCGCACGTGACGGTGTATGCGGGCCAGGATCAAAAAGCAGCCGCTATGCCCCTGAAGTTGCTCGGGGACACACGGCTCCGGCGGGACGACTGAATCCGCCCCGGCCCGCGTTCCGTCAGAGCACCAACGTGCTGCGGTCGAGTTCGGCGATCGTCGGCCGGCCAAGCAGCGCCATGGCGAGATCGATCTCGTCGCGCAGGATGGTAAGCGCACGTTCCACACCGTCCTGTCCTCCGGAGGCCAGACCGTAGAGCCAGGCACGGCCGACCATGCACGCTCGTGCCCCGAAAGCCAGCGCCTTGACGACATCCGAGCCCCTGCGCACGCCGCCGTCGAGCACTACCGGAATCCTTCCCTGGACTGCGTCGACCACTGCCGGTAACGCGGCAATCGCCGACAGAGCACCATCGAGCTGCCGCCCGCCATGGTTCGATACGATCACTCCATCGATCCCTTGAGCCAATGCCAGCTTCGCGTCTTCCGGGGAAAGGATGCCCTTAAGCAGCACCGGCCCCCCCCACTCGGACTTGAACCAGTCGACGTCGCGCCAGGCGACGGTCAGGTCGTACTGCCCGGCGATGAACTGGGTGATGGTCACTGCATCGCTCGACTCGGCGCCGGTGCCGAGAAAGTTGCGGAACGTGATCTTCGGACCCAGCGCGACGTTGAGCAGCCATCGGAAATGGAGTGCGAAATCAAGCAGCGTCGCCGGCGAAAAACGAGGCGGAACGGTGAAGCCGTTACGCATGTCGCGCTCCCGCGGGCCCTGCATCTTGGTGTCGACGGTGAGCACCAGCGCCGAGCAGCCCGCGGCCCGCGCCCGCTCGATGAAGGCCTTGGTCAACCCGCGGTCGCGCAGCACGTACAGCTGAAACCAGTTCGGCTCGCTTCCGGCCTTGGCGATTTCCTCGATCGAGCAGGTTGCCATGGTCGAAAGGCAGTAGGGCACGTTGAGCTTGTGGGCCGCGCGGGTTGCAGCCAGCTCGCCGCGACGCCACAGCAGTCCCGCCAGTCCTGTCGGCGCAAGCACCAGCGGCGATAGGTAGCGGCGGCCGAAAAGCTCGACCGACTGGTCGCGCTTCGATATGTCGCTCAGTGTCCGCGTCATGAAGCGGATTCGACCGAAGTCGGACTGGTTGGCACGCAGCGTACCCTCGTCCTGTGCACCGCCGTCAATGAACTCGAAAATCGCCCGCGGCAAGCGCTTGCGGGCCAGAATTCTGAGCTCTTCGATATTGATTGCGTCCATCGATCTGTTGTCAGCTCCGTGATCAGAAGGCTCGTCCAGTGCGGACAGAGCACGCCGCGGGACTTCGTCCCGTCTGAATCGCCTTTCAGGGGCGAACCGGATTCTCTCCCCAGAACACCGGCGCATCGTGCCTTCGCGCCCGCGCCAAGTCCGCAAGGTAGTGCGAGGGGACCATCTCCCAGGCGAACTCGTTCAACCGGGCGAGCAATTCCTGCTCTCTCTGCGGTTCACGCCCCGCCCTGTTGTCTTCCTCCGAAGGATCGTCATGTATGTTGTACAACTCGTGGCGCGCCGGCAGGGGCGCGTAGACGATGAGCTTCCAGTCGCCGACGATGATCGCACCGCGAAACTCCTCGACGTTGACCAGCAACTCCTGGCGTGGCCCCGGCCGGCCTTCGGCGATAACGTCCCACATGTCCATTCCGTCGAGTGGCTTCACCTGATCGTTCGGCCCGAGACTTGCGCCGGCAAGCTTGAGCAGGGTCGGATACAGGTCGGTCACGTGGATTCGCTCGGTCACCACGCCGGGCTCGATGCGCCCGGGGGCGCAAGCGAACGCCACTACGCGTATGGCTCCCTCGTGCATCGCGCCACGGCCGTTGGCGAAAGGTCCGTTGTCCGCCACCTTTCGCGGCACGTCGCCATCCCCCGTCGGGTACTTGTTCTTGACCGCGCCGCCGTTGTCACTGTGGAACACCAGCACTGTATTCTCCCAGAGACCTTTCTTCTCAAGCGCCGATACCACGGAGCCCACGGCGTCGTCCAGCGCGCTCACCATCGCGTAGTAGGAGCGCTGCGCTTCGTCCCGTACGTCGCGGTGTCGTTCCTGGTATTCCTTGGGCGCCTGCAACGGCGCGGCGGGGGCAGGAAACGCAAGATAAAGAAACAGTGGCCTTGACGGGTCGTGCCTGGCAATCAGCAACGACGCTTCTCGGGCGATGAGCATTGTTGCGTATCCTTCCTGCCGCACTTGCGCTTCTCCCCGACGCCAGTCCGACTGGCCGTTGGCGTCGGTCTTCCTGAATCGGTCGGACAGCGCGGAGAGACTGCCGTAGAAGGCATCGAAGCCGCGGCGAGTGGGCCAGAAATCGGTGCGGGAATGGCCCAGACGCCACTCACCGAGCGCCGCTGTGTAGTAGCCGGCGTCCTTGAGCGCCTGCGGCAGCACTCGCTCGTTGGTCGGCAGGCCGTAGCTGTTCCACGGCTGTATTGACAGAGTTTGCAGCCCGTAGCGCATCGGGTAGCGCCCGGTCATGAGAGCAGCGCGAGTGGGCGTGGAGTTGGGCAGGGTGTAGAAGCGCTCCAGGCGAGCCCCGGCCCGGGCGAGACGATCGAGATGGGGGGTTTTCACCCCCCCGCCGTGATAGCCGACGTCTTTCCAGCCGAGATCGTCGGCCAGGATGTAGACAATATGCGGTGGCGGCGCCGAGAGCACCGGGAATGCGAGCGACAACGCGACTGCGCCCACCAGCGCGTGCAGCCGATGTGCATGCCGTACCATTCATTCCCCCCAGAAGCTTTTGCAGCGATGTTACCCGACTTGCACCGGCGTGCCGACAACGCCGACGGCCGACGCTGCGCTAGAATGTTGCCGATCATGAAGGATCGCGAAGTCATCCTGGAGGTACTCGGCCGGCTTGCGCGTCGTCTCTGGATCAACCATGCCCTCCAGGAAATCGGCTTCGGCCTGAGCCTCGTCCTGTTCTCTTTGGTGGCTTTTGGGCTGGTCAGACCGACGCTCTCTGCCGGTGGGCAAGGCGCGCTGTCGACCGCGACTATCGCTCTGACAGTGGCTGGCTGTGCAGCCTACGCTCTTTGGCGAGCTGGACGGCGAGCAACGCTGGCCCAGGCCGCAGGCGCCGCTGACCGGTGCGAGCAACTGAAGGACGAATTGAAGACCGCCTACTGGCTTGTGGCGCAGGGCAAAGCGTCCAGTTTCGAGGAGCTGCAGGTCGAACGTGCCGCCCGAACCGCCTTGCGACTCGATCCCCGGCGGATTGCACCCGCGCAGCCACCGCCCGGCTTGTGGGTTGCGGGCGCGCTGGCGCTGCTGCTCGCAGTCACCAGCTCGCTTGCGCCGCGGCTTTCGCTGTCTTGGGATTGGCTGCAGCCTGCAGCGGCAGAATCTCCGGTCAGCCTGCGAGCGCTGCTCGAAGGCGCACCAGATGACGAAGGGCTGCAGAAACTGGATAAAGCCCTTGCCACCTTGGAGAAGCCCGACACGTCTCGGGAGCAGCTCGAACGCGCAGTCGCACAGGCGCGCGAGGCAGTGGACGAGGTAAACCTGCGCGCCTTGGCGGCGCGTGAGTCCCTGTCCGGCGCCGCCGCTGCGATGCGCGGCCGGGCCGAACTGGACGAGGTGGCGCAATCCCTCGAGCAGGGTCGCACGCAGGAAGCGATAGCTCTGCTCAGGGCGCTCGCCAGCGCGCAAGATCGATCAGGCGAAGATGCGAGCCGGGCTCGCGCCGCGGATCGCAACGACGTGGATGCGGACTCGACCAAGGAAGATGTCGGCCCTGACTTTCGTCGCCAGGGCACGCGGGTCAATGAAGACGCACTGAGCAAGGTAATCCGCAACATTGAAGCGGCGCAGGGTGTTCTGGACACACAACGCCGGGCGGCTGAGGTTAGGCGGCGGATGGAGGATTTTCTGGTGGCGACCTCTCAGCGCAGCGCGTTGACCGCGAGCCAGTTCGGCAACCGTGCCAGTACGCCGAATCCGACCCCGGCGCCGGAATCCGGCAACGCGGATCTGCGGGGCGGAACGATGTACCGGCAGGGCGCGGTGGCGCGTGGCGACAGCGACGATTCGCAAGAGGGCAGCAAGACCGGGGCGGCGTCGGGTCACTCGGAGGCACTCGAGCTTGAGGGCGCGAGGAGCGAGCGGCTGGACTCGAAACTCAGGCTCGAGACCCTGCGCGCCCAGGCCGCGGCAGGTGACCACGAGCGGGAAGAGCAGAGCACTTGGTATTACCAGTCGACCCAGGGTGGCGAAGCCAGCACCTCGTTCCAGCAGGTGCGCGGGCGCGAGCGATTCGCGAATGCGGAAGCCATGAGCACCGAGCGCGTTCCGCTGCACAGCCGCCAATCGGTCAGGAACTATTTCATCAACCTCCACGAAAGCGCCACGAAATGAATACGGTAGTCGACCGGCAGGTACAGTTCTTCCGCGACCGCTTCCAGCAAGTGCGCGACGAAATCTCACGCGTGATCGTGGGCAACGAGGAGGTCGTCGCTAATGTGATGACCTGCCTGTTGGCACGCGGCCATGTGCTGCTGGAAGGCATCCCCGGTGTGGGCAAGACCAAGCTGGTGCAGACCATGGCGGATGTCATGCACCTGAGATTCGCCAGAATACAGTTCACTCCGGACCTGATGCCGGGGGACATTGTCGGCACCAACATCGTTCGCGAGGACGATGCCGGAAAGAAGTTCTTCGAGTTCCAGCCCGGGCCGATATTCGCCAACATGGTGCTGGCCGACGAGATCAACCGCGCCACACCCAAGACCCAGTCCGCGCTCCTCGAGGCGATGCAGGAAAACAGCGTCTCTGCCGGCGGACATACCCACACGCTCGACCAGCCCTTCTTCGTGCTGGCCACTCAGAATCCGATCGAGATGGAAGGCACGTATCCGCTGCCCGAAGCGCAGATGGATCGCTTTCTTTTCAAGCTCAAGCTCGATTTTCCGGATATCGAGCAGCTGCATACCATCGTGGATCGTACTACACGGCAGAAGGAGCCCCAGGTCGGGCGGGTCATAGAGCAGGCGCAGATTCTGGAAATGCGCGACACGGCGCGTTCGATTCCCGTGGCACGGCCGGTACAGGAGTATGCGATCCGGCTGACGCTCGCTGCCCATCCAGAGAGCCATCTGGCCCACGACATGGCCAAGAAATATGTGCGCTTCGGTCCAAGCCCGCGCGGCACGCAGTCGCTCATCCTGGGAGCCAAAGTGCAGGCCCTGATGAACGACCGTGTATACGTGTCCTGCGAAGACGTTCGTGCGGTGGTCCTTCCGGCGCTGCGTCATCGTCTGCTGCTCAATTTCGAGGCCGAGGCTGAGCGCATAGACCCGGACCGAATATTGGACCGCATCATCGAATCGGTCCCGGAACCGGAGGAGTAAAGGGATGACCACCCGTCGTGACGTGCTCAAAGGTGCCGCCGGCCTTTGCGCGCTGGGCGCTCCCCTGGTCCTGCGAGCGCAGGTTGAGGCCATCCGACTGGGTCACCTGACCCCGCGCACCGGATTCCTGGGCCAGATCGGCGAATACGGCTACAGAGGTGCCGCGCTGGCGGTGGAGGAAGCCAACAAGACCGGCGGTGTTCTCGGACGGCAAATCGACCTCATCGCCGAGGACAGTGTCAACCCGGCGACTGCGGTGACAAAGGCGCAGAAGCTCTACGAACGCGACCGGGTCGTGGCCACGCTCGGAGAGATCAACTCGGCATCCGTGGCCGCCATTGCACAGGTATCGGCGCGAATGAGGCGTCCGCATTTCAACACGGGCGGCAATTCCGACGAGGTCCGGGGAAAGAACTGTAATCGCTACCTGTTTCATGTCGAGGGCAACAACACAATGTACGTGCGCACCATCGGCCAATGGCTCAAGGAGTCGGACCGGATCAGAGGCGCTCGTTTCTATTTCCTGGTAGCCGACTACGCCTTCGGCCATGATCTGTACCGCGCCTCGTCGCAGTTCCTTACGGCCAACGGCGGACTCGAGGCGGGCAAAGACCTGATCGCGACCAACACCCAGGATTTCAGCGCCTACATACTGAAGATACGGCAGACCAAACCGGAGTTCGTTTTTTCCTGCTTGGCCGGAATCGATATCACCAACTTCATCCGTCAATATCGAGAGTACGGCTTGCCCTACGAAGTAACAGGCGGCGCGAACGACACCGGGCTTTTCTGGGCGGCAGGAATAGATTCGCTGTCGGGCTACTGGCAGGCAATGTGGTACCACGGCCTGGAGGTGCCCGGGGCGCGCGCGTTTGCCCGCAGCTTTCGGGCAAAGTACGACATGCCCCCCGAGAACGGCGCCTGGGCGGACTACGTTGCGGTACGCATCCTGTTGCAGGCCATCGATAGGACCGGAAGCACCGACGCCGAGAAGATCGTCGACTATTGCGACAGTGGTGAGAGCTTTGATGTTCTCAAGGCACGCGGAGCGCGCTTCGCCCGGAACCATCAGTTGCTGCAGGAGATGTACGTCGTGCGCATCAAGGACAAGGCCAAGATGCAGGATCGATGGGATATCTTCGACGTCGTGCGGCCGGTGCCGGGGCCGAGCGATCCGCTTACGCTGATCCAGCCTTCGCAACAGGAGAATCCCTGCTCGCTTGCGGCGTGACGGCGGATTCAGTCTGATCGAAGAATCAAACCGTGACTATGACCAAGCTCCTGTTCAGCGAGGAGTTCCTGCATCAGCTGGAGCACCTTGCAGTGGTGACGCGGCGACCGGCCGCCGGCCACCTACGCGGCCATCACCGCTCGAGGCGAACCGGCAGCGGGATGATCTTCACCGACTACCGCCCCTACTCGGCGGGCGACGATACCCGCAACTTGGACTGGAACACCTACATGCGCCTTGATCGGCTGATCATGAGGCTGTTCGAGGAAGAAGCCGACCTTCCAGTCTATCTGTTCGTGGACGCGAGCCGCTCGATGGACTTCGACGCCAAGTTCGATTTCGCAAAACGCTTTGCCGCGGCGCTCGCCTACATCGCACTGATCAATCACGACAGGGTGAGCTTGATCGGATTCGCCGACGGCGTGCTCGAAGAAATGCCGGCGCGACGCGGCAGGAATCAGGTGTGGCGCGCGCTGCACTTCCTGGAACGCCTGCAGGCCGGGGGGCGTACCAGCCTGCAGGCTGCCCTACGCGGTTTCTTCGGCGCCACCCGCGGCCGTGGTCTCGTGGTGGTGATATCCGATTTCCTCGACCGCAACGGGTTCGAGCCTGCCTTCCAGGTCGTTCGCCGGTTCCGACACGAGGTTTTTGCGGTGCACGTCGTGAGTCCGGCAGAGCGCGACCCAGCCATCGGTGATGACGTAGTTCTGGTGGATGCGGAAGAGGGCACAGCTACCGAGGCGAGGATCAGCGCCGACCTCCTGGCCTCGTATCGCGACATGTTTGCGCGGTACTGCACCGAAATAGAGGATTTCTGCCGTGGCCACGGCTGGGGTCACATGCTTGCGCCGACCGACTCGCCGTTCGAGCAGCTCGTTCTTAGAGTGCTGCGCGAGCAGGGTCTGCTGAGGTGAACGGACGGGTCGACTCGCCGCTGTTCTCCGCCACTGCGATAGCCGTAGTACTGGCAGTGGTCGTGTTGCTGTACCTCCTGCGCCCACCCGCGCGCCGCGTGCCGGTGGCCTCCAGCCTTATCTGGGAACGGGTGCTGCGCAGTGCCCGCCGCAGAGATGACCGACTGCGCTGGTTGCTCTCGCTGCTGCTCGCGCTGACGATCTCCGGGCTGCTGGCCTTCAGCGTCCTGCACGGCTCGGCGTCTTCAGGACCGGGCAGCGGGCGATGGGTGATTGTCGTTGACAATTCGCCGACCATGGCGACGCGAACGAGTGATGGCAGCACTCGTTTCGAGCAGGCCAAGCGGCGCGCGCGCGAGTTGATCGCTTCGCTCGGGCCTGGCCAGCAGGTCCTGCTCGCGGACACCATGCGATCGATTGCTTTGCCGGCGTTTGACGCTGCGCAGTCTGCCGCCTCGGCGCTTGAGCGATTGGCCGTGGCCAGCGGAGGCAAGCCGGCAATCCCGAGCGGGGTGCGGCACGCACAGGCGGAGGCGCTTCGGATATTCACCGATGGCGTGTCGCTTCGGGATCTGCCGCCGGCTGCACGAATAGAGTCCGTGTTCGAGCCGGTAGAGAACGTGGGAATAAGCCGATTCGAACTGAGCAACGTGCCTGGAGACGCCTCAGGCCACGCCGCGTTCATCGAGGTCGAGAACGGCGGGGGGGTCGAGAAGGAGGTCGAGCTGTCGTTGCTCGGTGGCCGGGGAAAGAGCATCGTCCGGCGCCTGTCTGTTCCGGCATTTGCCACCGCGGCGCTGTCACTCGACGTTTCGGCGTTGGGCGCCGGGGCGATGCGCGCGGCGGTAACAGCCTCGGGGGACGGATTGGCGCTCGACGACGTCGCCTATGCGTACCTGCCGACCCGGCAGGTCGTGCGGTTGACGCTGGTGACTGACTCGAACTCGTATCTGGAGAAGGCGCTTTCGGCCCAACCGCGAGTTCGGCTCAAGGTGGTCAGGCCGTCACGATTTGCCGACCGGGGGGATGCCGACGCTTACGTTTTTGACCGCTACGCGCCGGCGGCCGCTCCCACTGCGCCGTCGCTGCTCATCCGGCCCGGCCCGGCACCTTGGCTGCCTCGCCCGGCTGGCGAGATTCTGGGCCAGCAGGTTGTGACCTGGGACCGTACCCATCCACTGCTCGACCGTCTGTCGCTTCGCGACCTGCGGATCGACAAGGTCGTGGCGGCACGGCCTGAGGGCGCAGACCAGTTCGTGCTCGTACGGGGCAGTGCCGGTGAGCCGCTGCTGATCGCGCGGGATGGCATACCTCGGTGGATCTGGCTTGCGTTCTCACTCGATCAGTCGAACTTTGCGTTTCACACCGGGTTCCCGGTACTCCTCGGCAATGCACTCAACTGGATGAGCAGCGAGCGAGTGATTGCCGACGCACGTCTGGGCGACGTCGAGATCCCGCTGCAATCGGCCAAGGTGATTGCAATGGATGGGTCCGAGATCACGACGCGAAACACCGGTGGGGCAACCCGCTTTCAGGCCGCTGAGCCCGGCATATACACGGCGCTTTCGATCCGCGGCCGGATCATGGTCGTGGTCAATGCGCTTGATTCCGGACTGACCCAGGTGAATCGCTCCGCGATCGGCGCGGCCCTGGGGCAGGCCAGTGCACCGCAGTTTCCGCCAATCGATTCCTGGCTAGTGCTGATGGCGGGCGCGGTCTTGCTGCTGGGCCTGGAGTGGTTCAGCTACAACCGTCGGCTCACAGTGTGAGGGACACGACGTGATTCACTTCGGTGCTCCCTGGGCGCTGGTGCTGGTCTTCGCTGTTCCGTTTCTCTGGTGGGTGGGGTTGCGCACACGGAGCAATCTGTCCAAGCGGCACACGCTGGCGGTTGCCGCGGTGCGTTGTTTCGCTGTGGTGCTGCTGGCCCTGGCCGCGGCACGGCCGGTGTGGAACGGCGGGTCGAAGGAAGTCTCGGTGGTTTACGCGCTGGACTTGTCGAGAAGCGTCTCGCCCGCGTTCTTGACCGAAGCGCTCGAATGGATCGATCAGGCGCAACGACAGGCCGCGCCGGCGCATTCGCGCATTGTCGCCTTCGCCGACAGACCGGCGCTGCTCACCGGCACCGACGAGGTCCGGGCGTTGACCGTGGTCGACAGCAAGATCGCGTCTGTGGGGTTGGCGCAAAACGCGACCGACCTTGAGCGGGCTCTGGACGAATCGCTCCTGGCACTGGATAGGGACAGGGTGAAACGCCTGGTTGTGCTGAGCGACGGCAACCAGACCAGCGGTGATGCATGGCGAGTGCTGCCAAGGCTTAAGGCCGCGGGCGTCCGCGCATACGTCATTCCCGCACGGGTTCGCGACGAAGGAGACGCATGGGCGGAGGCGATCGAGGTGCCAGAGCCCTTGCGTGATGCCGAGCCCGTTGATATAGCTGTGCGAGTGGTGAGTCTGCGCACAGTTCGCGCGCGCGTCATGCTGCAGCGGGGCGATCGTCCGCTCGGCCAGCAGGAGGTCGGGTTGAAGCCCGGAGGCAATACCATACGCTTCAAGACCCGGCTGCCCGGTGCCGGGCTGACTACGCTTTCGGCACAGGTCTTCGCCTACGGTGATCGGGTGAGCGAGAACGACCGCATCTGGCGCGCTGTCTGGGTAGGCGAGCGAGCGAGGGTACTGTATGTCGAAGGCAGAGCGGAGTCGGCCGGCTTCTTCGCGCAAGCCCTGCGTGCCGAAGGCATCCGGGTGGATGTCATATCGCCCTCCGCCCTAAGTGCGAACGCCAAGGAATTGGCTGCCTATGACGCAGTAGTGCTGTCGGATGCGCCGGCCGGCGCGTTGCCCGAGAAGACGATGCATGCGCTCGAGACCTACGTGCGCGATCTCGGGGGCGGCTTCCTGTTTGCGGCTGGTGAAAGCACCTTTGGCGAGGATGGCTACTCCGGCTCGCCGGTGGAGCGAATTCTGCCGGTCGAATTCAAGTCGCAGGAAAAGCGCAGGGACCTGGCGTTGGTGATTGCCATAGACCGTTCCTACAGCATGAAAGGGCGCAAGATGGAGTACGCCAAGGAGGCCGCCCGCGCAGCCCTTGATCTGCTGGAGGAGCAACACCGCTTCGCGGTCGTGGCCTTCGACTCGCAGCCTTACATATCAGTCCCGCTGCAGCAGGTGCGCTCCAGGAAGCGGGCGGAAGACCAGATCAGCCGCATCCAGGCAAGCGGCCAGACGAATATCTATCCGGCGCTCGGCGTGGTTTATCGCATGCTGCAGCAGATCGACGCCAGAACCAAGCACGTGATCCTGCTGTCGGACGGCGACACTCACCCGGCCGACTTCGAACGGCTTGTCGAACGCATGCGCGGCGCCCGAATCGTCGTGTCGACTGTCACGATAGGCGAGGGCGGCGATCCTCAGCTTATGGAGAGCATCGCCAAGTGGGGCGCTGGTCGCAGTTATCTTGCGGCTTCCGCGGATGCGATTCCGCAGATCTTCATCGAGGAGACGCAGAAGGCGGTTGGCGAGAACCTGGTCGAGGAAGCAGCGCGCCCGGTGGTGAAGTGGCGCATGGCGGCGCTTTCGGGCATCGACTTCACGACCGCGCCTGCGCTCAAGGGCATAGTGGCGACAAAGCCGCGTGAGACGGCTGAAGTGGCCGTTACCACCGAGCGCGGCGCGCCGTTGCTGGTGCGTTGGCAGTACGGCCTGGGCAAGTCGGTCATGTTCACTTCCGACGTGAAAAACCGCTGGGCGGCGGATTGGCTGCAGTGGCCGGGCTACGGCAAATTCTGGGCGCAGATGGTGCGTGACACGATGCGCAGCTCTGGGGCCGAATCGGTGCGGCTGGATCTCACCCACCTCGGGTCCGACGCGCTGGTCAGCCTTGACATCCTCGACCAATCGGGACGTTTTCGCGACGGCCTCTCGCCACGGGTGCGAGTGCGGCGCACGGATCACCAGGAGGAGTCGATTGCGCTCAAACAGACCGCGCCGGGGCGCTATGCAGCCCGGTTGCCGGCTTCGGAGGGAGAGCGTCTCACGGTCGCTCTGGCGGCAGGCGGCGGGATCTCCGCGCAGTTGGCAGTTCGCGCCGGAGTGCGGATGCTTTCAGCAAGTTTTGCCGACGAGTTGCGGTCGAAGCCGCCGGACCTCGCACTTCTCGAGGCGATCGCCGCGCACACCGGTGGCAAGACGACACCGCAAATCGACGAAGTATTCGATACCAGCGGCGACTCCGGCCGACGATCCCGGGCGTTGTGGCCCTGGCTGGTGGCGCTGGCGCTGACGCTTTATCTGGTCGACATCTTCTTGCGGCGGTCAAGCTTCGCTTGGCGCCGGCTGGCGTCCTGACGAGATCCTCCAGGTTCTAAGCCCGTTTACGCAGTCGAATCACGATGTGGTTTCTGCCTTCGCGATAGCTGTACTGCGCAGCCTCGGCCAGCGCAAACGTGAGTGCGACCCCCAGGCCGCCGACCCGACGAAGGCGCACGCTTGCCTCGATATCGGTGCGCATCGCCGCGGCCAGCGAATCGTACTCGGGTGCAGTGTCGACGTAAGTGACGGTCACCTCGGAAGCTTCGCTCGACAGGGTGATGTCGACCGGTTCGTCGCTGTCTCCGCGGTGCCCGTGGCGCACCGTGTTGGTGAATAACTCCTCGACGATAAGCGTCAGCTTGTGACGGTCCGTGGGGCCTATCCCCGCGGCATCTGCGAAGTGCTCGACGAACACTTTTATGTCGTTGAAAACACTATATTTTGAAGCAAAAACGCGACTCTGCTTCAGCATCTGGAATGGCCCATCTGCAAAGTCCTGACTGACTTCCGTCGGGATCCCCGCCGCCTCACCGCGAGAACAGGTCGGCACAGAGCATGCTTTTTCTCCCGGTGGATGGGCGCACGGCGCGCGGGGCGCCGGCGACCCCGTATCTCAAGGAGGCGGACATGACCCGGACGCTCAGACTGAACTTGCATCGGATTGCCCAGTTCTCGCTGTTGTTGCTGGTTGCGGCCCTTATCGCTACCGCCGCAAACGCGGCCGACGCGGGACGAGTCAAGGTCGTCAAGGGCGACGTGCAAATCGAGCGCGATGGCAAGAATACCGCCGCCAGCGTCGGCATGCCGGTGCAAGTCGGCGATACGGTCAAGACCGGCACCGACGGCAGCATTGGCATCAGCTTCCAGGATGACAGCCTGCTTTCCGTCGGCCCGAACAGCGTTCTGTCGGTCGATCGCTTCGTGTTCGATCGCACGACCCATAAAGGCGAGTTCGACACCTCGCTCAAGCGTGGCACGCTGACCGCAGTATCCGGGAAGCTGGTGAAAGAGCAGCCCGAGTCGATGCGGGTGAAGACTCCGGTAGCGATCATGGGAGTGCGCGGAACCGAGTTTGCCGTAAAAGTCGCTGACAAAGACAGCGTCAAGTAAGAGACGCGGGAGCTTGCGGCCGTCGCGGTCGCCGTCGGGCTTGCAATCGCCTGCGCGCCGGTCGCGGAACGCGGCGCGACCGGCCGGGGCGCGCAGCAGGCCGCCGGTGGGATCGAGGGCGTCAGTGCGCCGGTCGGTGTCGAGACGCTGCTGCTCATACTGCCCGGCGCCCACGGACATTCCGGAGCGGTCGTGCTTCGCAGCGGAGAGCGCGAAGTGCTGGTCGACCGGCCGTACGCGTCCGCGACCGTCCTGGCGGATGGCGCGATCGAATCCTCGGTTCTTGACTCCACCGCGGTGACCGCCGAGTTCGGCGAAGCGTTGTCGGCGCTGCCGCCCCGGCCCACCGAATTCGTGCTGTATTTCGTCGAAGCGACGGACCGGTTCACAGAGGGTTCCCTCGCCAAGCTCGACGAGGTTTCTGCCGCGATCGCGAAACACCCTGCACCAGAAATCTCCATCACCGGGCATACCGATACCGCGGGTTCTCCGAAGCGCAACGACAAGCTCTCGCTGGCCCGCGCCCAGCGGGCACGACAAGAACTGGTGCGTCGCGGAATTCCGGCTGAGTGCATCATAGGCGTCGCCGGTCGGGGCGAGCGGGAGTTGCTGATCCCGACCGAGGAAGACGTGCCGGAACCCCGCAACCGCCGCGTCCAGATCAGCGTACGCTGAGCGGAAATCGCGCCGCCAGCCAGTCACAGCCCACCCCCTCGCCATCTCAGAACCAGAATCGTGATGTCGTCCGAGCGCTCGGCGCCAGCGACGTGCGATTCGACGTCGTCCCGTATCGCCTGTAGCAGGTTTGCGGCGGTGGCGGCCGGTGATTGTGCGGCCAGAAAGTCTTCCAGCCTGGATCGCCCGTAGAGGCGCTCGTGCGCATCCATCGCCTCGGTGACCCCGTCGGTTACCACGCACAGCGCTTCACCGCGATCAAGCACGCAGCTTGCGGAGCGAAACTCGAAATTCTCAAGCACACACAAGGGAGGGCCTTCTCCCCCCGATAGCTTGCGTACGCGTACGCCCGCCCGACTCGATGAGATGAGCAGCGGCGTCTCGTGTCCGGCGTTGCAGTAGTCAAGCCTGCCGCTCGACAGGTCCACCAGTCCCGCAAAAAGCGTCACAAAAAAAGCTTCAGGATTATCCCGGGCAATTTCAGCCTGTGCGGCACACATTACCGCGCCGATGTCGCCGCCCTGGCGCAGCGCAGCGCTCTTGTACAAGGCCTTAGATACCGCCATGAAGATGCTGGCCGGCAGGCCCTTGCCGGAAACGTCGCCTACCCCGAAGAACAAGCGGTTCTCGTCCAGCTTGAAATAGTCATAGAGGTCACCGCCCACTGTCCTGGCCGTGTCCAGCACCGCCTCCAGCTCGAACCGTCGATCCTGGTAGTAGGCGCCGGACGTCGGAGGCAGCATGCCGAGCTGGATGCGACGGGCGGCCTCGAGTTCACCGGCGGCCCGCGCCGCCGCCTCTCGTTCGATCGCCAGCGCCTGGGTGAGCGCCCGTCTCTGGCGGTCGGTGTCGGCGAGGGTTCCGGCCAGCAAGGTGCCGAACACCAGTGCGCTGCTCAGCGCCGGCCAGGCAGCGTCGATCAGCCAGATCTGCCACACGTACAGGCCGAAGCCTGCTGCGAGGCACGCGGCCAGCTGGGCGGCGAAGATCATGGTGGCCGTGCGCGGGCGAATGACCGGAACCGCCGCGATCAGAAACACGCCGACCAAGAGCAGCCACGCCCGCTCCATCGCCGCGGCGAACGACGGACGGCGCAGCATGCGCTGCTCGAAGATATTCTCCAGCAACTGCGCATGGATTTCGATTCCCGGCATGCGCACTCCAAGCGGGGTGGCCTGATGATCGAGCAGGCCCAGCCCGGTGGCGCCTACCAGGACCAGCCTGCGGTTGAAAATGACAGGGTCGACGTTGCCGTGCAGCACGTCGATTGCCGATACGAGGCGCGCGGAATTGCGAGGGCTGAAGTGCACCCACACAGCGCCATCGCGCTCGGTTGGTATTTCTAGGTCGCCAACGGCGATACTGCGCACGCCGTATGAGCCGACGCTTGCTGCGAGCGCTGGCAGTCCGGCCGCCACTCGCAGCATCTCCACCGACAAGGCGGGGGTCAGCGTGCCGTCAACGGCGGCGATCAACGGCACGCGGCGCACGACCCCCCCGGCGGTGTCAACCGACAGCAGGGCGTGGCCGGAGGCCGCATCGTCGATTGCCGGCAGGCTGCGCAGCCAGGACTCGAAGTTGCGAACGAAGGGGCGCGGATCTTCACCTCGAACGAGAAACGGCGCGGTGCGGCCGTGGCGCAGGCCGGCGCCGCGCTCATCCAGTCCTGCTATCCCCAGCACGACCGGCGCCCCGCTGATAGCGCGGGCCAGTATCGCGTCGTTGCTCGGCAACGCGCGCAGGCGCCGTGCCAGTGCCGGATCTGTTCGCGCAACCAGCGGTGCGATCTGCTGTGGAGACATCCGATCCGGCTCAGGGAAAAGTATGTCGATACCGACCGCAGCCGGTCGCGCTTTGGAGATCTCGTCGATCAGCCCCGCGACCACTGTTCTGGGCCACGGCCACTGGCCGAGCGCCGACAGGCTCTTCTCATCGATGGCAACGATCACCGCCGGCATCGACCCTGGGACGCGGGGGCTCAGGCTCTGGTATGCGTCGAACAGTGCCATGCGCAGGCCGGCCACCGGGCGTGGGTCGAAAAACGTACAGGCGATCAGAACCGCAAGCAGCATGGTACCGAGGGGGCGGCCGCGGCCGCCGGCAACCAGCAGGATCAGCCGGTGTTCGCTCCAGGAGGCCGTGCTTTGCGGCTGCGACGGATCGGGTCCCCTGGCGGCCGGCACCGGTGTCTATACCTCGAGTTCGAGGCCGTCGTAGGCCGCGCAGACTGCCAGCGTCGCGCTCTCGCGGGTAAGTTCCTCGAATCGCACTGTGTCCTTGAGCACTGCGTCGATGCGCTCGTCGTCGAATGCCGGCTCGTGGTGAAACAGGCAAAGCCGTCTGACGCCGGCCATCTGCGCAAGCTCGACCGCGACGATGTTGCTCGAATGGCCCCAGTCCTCCTTGACCGAGACCGCATCGGCCAGCGAGTACATTGCGTCGAAGATGACCAGATCTGCGCCGCGAAAGAACTCTGTGAATACGGCTGTCTCGGCAGTGTCCTCGAGCTTGTGCTCGGAGTCGGTCGAATACACGATCGATTTCCCATCGAGCTCGAAGCGGTAGCCGTACGAGTCGCCGGTGTGACGCTGCAGCATCGGCCGGACGGTCAGTCCGCCGACCGTGGTCGTCGCCCCCGGGATCAGCTTTACGAACTCTATGCTCGCAGACAGGCGCGAGAAATCCACTGGAAAGAACGGCGAGGACTGCTGAAGGCGGAAGGCGTGTTCCACGCAGTCGTGACAGCCGTGGATGCGTATCTTCACCCCCGGGACGTAAGCTGGAGCGAAGAAAGGAAACCCCATGATGTGGTCCCAATGGACGTGGGACATGAATATGTTGACGATGACAGGGCGGCGCTGCGCCCGCTCGAGCAGGTTTCCGCCCAACGGCCGCGCACCGCTGCCCATGTCGCAGACGAAGAACTCCTCGCTGCCGGTGTCGATCTCGACGCAGGGCGAATGCCCGCCGTAAGTGTGAGAGACCGAGAAGTCGAGATCGCGCTCGACGAAGCGGTGGATATCCTCGGGGGTGCGCAAGCCTTTGCCGGCAGCGGCGAAGATCGCTTTTTCGAGTTTCCTGCGGATGTCGGCTGAAGTTAGCGCAACCGGAATGGAACCACGGGTGCCCCAGAAGCGTACGCGCATCGGCCGCATTCAGCGCGCGTCGAACATTGCCAGTGCACCGGAAGACAGTTTCGCGATCGCATCGCGCACAGAAGCGAAGGTCTCGAACACCAGAGTAAAGCGGCTGATCTCGAAGATCTCCCGCACCACCGGCTGCAGTGCCGCGACCACCATGTCGCTGCCCCGCGCCTTTGCCTGCTTGGCGGCGAGCATGAAGCAGCGCAGCCCCGCGCTGCTGATGTACTCGACCCCGGCAAGATCGAATACCAGCCCCTGCCCGGCCTCGGTTTCGGAGCTGATCAGTCTTTCAAGCTTCCCGCGAAACTCGTCGCTGGTGGCGTGATCGATTCGCCCCACCGGCGAGAACACCACGATGTTGCCGAACCGCGTATGACGGATTTCCATGATCTGCCCCTTCGGCTTTCCGGCCCACGCCCCGGTGCCAGCCCGACTTCGCTCCGGTGTGCGGGTAGTTTAACGCGAAGCCGCCGCCCGATCTTGGTGCCCGCTTGACGCTGGTGTGCTGCGAGCGTAGCGTCTCGCGCTCACGTCCGCCCGGAGCCCCCGACGTTGACGACCACCCTGTCGCTGCTGGCTGTCGGTTTCTTTCTCGGCATGCGCCATGCAACAGACGCCGACCATGTGATCGCGATAACCACCATCGTCAGCCGGCAACGCTCTATGCGAGGCGCGGCCTGGATCGGCGCGCTTTGGGGGTTGGGCCATACGCTGACGGTCGCAATTGTCGGCGGCGCCATTATCCTGTTCACAGTCGTCATTCCACCCAGGGTCGGACTCGCCATGGAGTTCGCCGTGGGTGTCATGCTGGTGATACTGGGCTTTCTCAACCTGACCGGTATCACGCAGTGGGTGCGCGACAATGTTGCCCCGAACGCCGGACCGATGCACTCCCACACCCATGCCCACGGCGATTACGCTCATGCCCACGCGCACGGTCACGATGTCGGAAGTCACGGGCATGGGGAGCAGCAGACCCCTCAGGCGTGGCTGGATCGCAGGCTCGGCGGCCTCGGCATCTACCAGGCTGCGCGTCCGATTGTGGTCGGCACGGTGCACGGACTTGCTGGATCGGCTGCGGTTGCGCTGTTAGTGCTTACCGCGATCCAGGAACCACTTTGGGCGATGATGTATCTGTTGCTTTTCGGCTTGGGCACCATCGCCGGCATGATGCTGATTACGGCAGCCATCGCGATGCCGTTCGCCTATTCGGCCGGGCGCTTCCCCCGATTCAACGTCTATCTTCGGGTTGCAACCGGATTGCTATCCTTCGGATTCGGCCTTTTCCTTATTTATTACATCGGTTTCGTGGATGGTCTGTTTACCGACAATCCCAGATGGCTGGCTCAGTAAGAAAAATTCCTGTTTCATCTTACATCGGTCGTGCCGGCAACTCGTTGACCGGGCTCATCGCGCAGATTAAATTGCATTCTCTGTTAGAGATCGATAACGCGCGGCAGCAAATGGGGGGAGCATCAGGCGCTGCACTTAGACCGCTGTCGACCAGGACGCTGGTCCTGGCAGCGATTATCGCTGTGCTGCTGACAGTGATCGGTTTCGCCGTTCAGCGCGAGTTGGTATCCAGTCCTCCCTCGGCTGCACCTTCTTTCACCGCCGGCCTGGGAAGTGTTCCCAACGCCGTCCCTCTGACTGCCGAGGAGGAGGAGTACGCCGCTACGCTCTGGCCCATCCACAGCGAGGTCAAGCTCGCGGCGGTGCGCATGATCTTCGCCGGCTTGAACTACAAGACGGGAAACGCCGGCGCGGCGTCGATAAAGGAAAAGGTGCCGCCGCTGGGCAAGACGTTTCAGTCAGCTGCCGCCAGGGTGCGAGGCATACGGCCCCCGCCATCGCTTGCTGATGCGCACGAGAGTTACCTCGAGGCGCTGAACCTTTATGCGTCGGCAAGCAATGAGATGATCCGGGTTGCCGACGACGGCCGCGACGAGCATCTTGTCGCCGCGCAGCAGAAGAGCGAACGTGCATCGCTGGCGCTGCTGAAGTTGAGCGACGTGCTGTGGCCGGGAGAGTACAAACCGAACTGAAGTCTTTCTGGAGTCTGGTGGGAGCAGGGCGGCCCATTGCCACGAGCATGCGGCCGACCGAAAGCCTGTCAGCTTTATCACGCGTGAGAGAGGAGGAACCAAGAATGACAACATGGAAAGCGTTACACCGCCGGAGCGCGGCGGGTGCCATGCTTGCTCTGGCTGCGGTCGCGGCAAGCCTGACGTCACTTGCAGCACAAGCTCAGCAGTATTCGGTGTGGGTGGTCGAGCAGAGCCGCTTCATGGGCGTGCCTTACGGCGCCTTCATGCCGGATCGCGTATTCGTCCCGGGCAGCACCAGCAAGTTCAACAACATCAACACGGTGGACCTGCCGGTCAACGTCGGCGTCATCAAAGGCATGGTCAATGGCAAGCTCGAAGTCATTCTTGCCGACGCTGGCTGGAAGCAGCAGGACTATCTGAAGATGACCGGGTCGGATCACTATCACCCGCTGGCCGAGACCCTGAAGCAGCTCGGGATCTCGGCGGACCAGGTCACCAGGATCGTCGTAGGTCATGCTCATTGGGACCATGCAGGCGCGCTCTCGGACTTTCCCAACGCCAAGCTCTACGTACAGAAGAAGGAGCTCGAAGGCATCGAGTGGGCGATCAACTACCCCCATCCGCGGATCAGCGCGACCAATGTATCACCTGGTGGCTGCGCCCGGACACCCGCTTGCGGCTATCCGCCGAAGACCCTGGACGAGATCTACGGCAAGGTGCTTTCTGGGATGGCTGTTATCGTCGATGGCGAGATGGAGGTACTCCCCGGAATCAAGATCCATCCGGCGCACCACTCTCACACCGCGGGAGCGCAGCTGCTGGAAGTGCGCACCGGCACTTCGGTCGGAACACTGGTATTCGGCAGCGACACCTACTCATCCTGGCAAGGGATCCGCGACTGGATGATGGCTAATCCGCAAAGCTCGGCGGACACTGCGCAGCAGTTCCTGGCGTACGAGAAGTGTTACAAGCTCACCGGTCGCAGCGATCCAAACAACTGCATAGCCGCGCACGAGCCGACCTCCTATACGAAGGACTATCCCATTACTTCCAATTCCTGGGTTGGCGCCAACGGCGCGCGCATGGCCGAAGTGACCCTGGCCTCGGGGGAGAGCTCCAAGAAAAGGTAGGGCGTGAGATCTTGAAGCAGCAGTCCGTTTGATAAAGCAGGTTCGTACGCGAGGAGCCGGCGATGCCGGCTCCTCGTTCTTTTTTTGCCGACCCAGCAATCCGGGCCGCAAATGATCCAACGAAGGCTTTCTGTTCTCGTGACCGTCGTGCTGCTCGCAGCCGCAGATGTGGCGTCTCCCCACGACCCGAGCGCATACGGCGGACTGTTCCGCTCGCGGGATTTCGGCGGCACCTGGCTTAACGCCGATGTCGGCCTGTTCCTGGGCGGCGCGGTATCGGTCGCCGTCAATCCCGCCGACCCTAACCATGTCTTGCTAGGCACGGATAGCAACCTGCTGGTTTCCAGAAGCGGCGGGCGCGACTGGAAGCAGGATTCGCCCGATAAGCTGTTCGGCGCCATAACCGCCCTGGCCTTCATTGCCGATGGCGGGACGGTGTTGTGCTCCACTCCGGCGGGAGTATTCCGTTTCCAGGAAGGCAACTGGCAGCCGTCTGCAGCACCCAATGAGGCGGCGCCGGCGAGGGCCATTGCAGTCGGCAGCGAACCGGGTCGGGTGTTTCTGCTGGGTCGACGCGAACTGTTTCGCAGTGACGACGAAGGTCGGCAGTGGAAGCGTGTTGAACACTCTCTGCCCGATCAGGCCGAGTTCACCGAGCTTGTCGTCGCAGCTGCCTCAACGGAAACCCTCTTTGCCGTCCATGACGGCAAACTGCTGGCGAGTACGGATCAGGGACAGAGCTGGAGGGCGCGAGACGCCGGACTCCCCGAAGGGAAAGTAGAGGCGTTATCGCTCGATCCGGCCGCGCAGGGACGGCTGTGGGCGGCGAGTGCCGACCGCATCTTTACCAGTGACGACGGGGGAGCGCGTTGGCATCCGGTCGGGCAAGGACTTCCCGAGGCGGGCACGAGCGTGCGGGCGATCGTCGCCGATGCTTCCCGGCGGAGAATAGTCGTTACAACCCATCGCGGCATGTACCGAAGCACCGACGGCGGCGGTAGTTGGGGACTGCTGGAAGGTAACCTGCCGGTTCACCTTGAAGCCAAGCCGCTGCTGCGCGATCCGGTGAACGCCGAAACGCTTTATGCCGGGTATTCGCTTCTGCCATACGCGGAGATCTGGCGGATCGCGCTTGAAGGCGGCAATCTGTTGGGCCGCATCGATCTGCTCAGCCTCGCCGGAGGGGTGGCGTTCCTGTTTCTGCTTATCGTGCTTGGTGTGCTGTCGGTGCGCTGGCTGTCCCGCCGCAACGTCGATCAGGGGTATCCGCTCGAGTGACCAACGCCGGCTCCACCCCACGCGCTGCCGTCGCGGGCGGCGGGAGATCAAATTCCCCCGTCCGCCGATCGACGATCGTGACCGCGCTTATCGGAATCGTCTTGCTGGCTGCCGCGGTCTGGCTTTGGCAGAGCCTGCTCAAGGTGGAGGTAGTCGAGTTCGCGATGCTCGAGCAGCGGGACACTCCGACCGCGATCGCGGTGGCACCCGATCAGTCCGTGTGGTTCACCATCGACTTCGCCAATGCGATCGGCCGCATTCGTAACGACAGGCTGGAAAGACTCGTCGAGCCGCAAACCAATCTGGAGCCGGTCGGCTTGGCAATCGCAGCAGACGGCGCGGCCTGGTATACCGACGCCGCAGCCAGCCAGATCCAGCGCATCGCGCCCGGCGGCGAAGTCACATCGTTCGCGCTGGACACCCCGATTACCAAACTGGGAAAGATCGCCACGGCTCCGGACGGGTCGGTCTGGTTCGCGGAGGCAACTGCATACAGCATCACCCGGCTGCACAATGGCAGGCTGAAGCGTCACGTGATCGGGTCAGTGCGTGCAGAGCCCTATGGCGTTGCGGTCGCGGCAGACGGCACCGTCTGGGCGACCTTGCGCGCGGGAAATCAGTTGCTGCGCATCGCGCCTGACGGCACGATGAACACTTTCGATATTCCAACTCGGGGCAGCAGCCCAACCGATGTCGTGGTCGATTCAAGCGGCGACGTCTGGTTCCTCGAGTTCCGCGGCAACAGGATCGGGCGTTTCAGTCAGGGCAGGATCGAGGAATTCCCGGTCGGCGAGGGATTGACTGCCGGCTTGACCGGGCTCGCTGTTGCGCCGGACGGAGCGGTATGGTTCGGAATGCTGCGCCAGGGCAGCCTGGGCCGGCTGCGAGAAGGAAAACTCAAGCGGTTCCGGCTACCGCGCGAATCGGCCCGACCCTATGGCGTGGCGGTCGACGCCGAAGGCAATGTCTGGTATGCCGACATCTCCGGATTCGTGGGCAAACTGCCCGCGATGCAAGCGCAGCGATGACCGGCAGGCGCGCTGCTGCGGCAAGATGCAGGGCAGGCCCTTTTTACGCCATGCCTGCAGGCCTGGAACATTCCGCGACCCCACCGCGTCGTCCGATCGCGGCGTAGTCTGGCTGCTTTCCGCGTTCCGGGCACTTGGCAATCTCCATTCTGGAATGCACCGTCAGGAAAGCGATGAAAGCGTCGACCAGGACCTCACTGTGAGCACCACTCCGACCAGAACGATCAACAAAGAAGTGCCAACCTGAAGGCGCATCGCCCACGGGCCAGCGAGCCAGTCGAGGATCTTCTGACCGACCTTTGCCGCGACCACGCCGACCAGTACCAGAGTTGACGCGAAACCGATGCTGAACACGACCACGGTGCCCAGCCCCAGCATCACCTTGCCCTGCGCCAAAGCGTTCAGGAGGATCGCCAGCGCGGCAGGGTCGGGGAGCAGGCCGCCGGCCACACCGAGCCAGAGAAGGATCCAAAGGCTGGGGCGGTTGCTGGTAACCAGCTTCATGTCGTGTGCGTGCTTGAATCCCCAGCCGTGGCTGTGGCTGCCCCCGGGGTCGTGCGGGTGATCGTGCGAATGAGGATGGGATGAGGGGTGCGCAAGATCGAGCGCGTGACTGTGCGCATGTGCATGTCCGGTCGCAGCGGGTCCTTGGGCGCTCGCGTGAACGATCTGCCGGTATTGCAGAGCGCCACTCTCGCGATCCGGCTGCGGCATTTGCAGGGCCAGCACCATTTCGCGCTGTGTCCACAGAGTCCAAAGCCCAATGGCTATCACCAGAATGCCGGTGACGACCGCCATCCAGGCCTCGATTCGCTGCGGAACCATGCCCGGCAGGCCAAGGGAAGCAAGCACACCCACAAGCACGATCCCCGAGGTGTGCGAGAGCGTCACGAAAATGCCAAGGATGAGCGCATCGATCGGTTTTCCACGGGCTCCAACTATGTAAGCGGCAGCAATGGTCTTGCCGTGGCCCGGTGTTGCGGCGTGCATCGCACCGATCCAGAAGCTGGCGGCGAGATAAACCAGGGCGTCGGTCATGTTCGGGTCGCTGGCGTGGTGAAAAAAGTCGCGGGAGGATAGGTGTGCGATCACAACACTGTCAAGGCGACGGCTTAAGGGGCTGCTAAACTGATCCCATCGGCGCGCTGTCGGGGCCCGGATGCAGTGCCGCAGCGCTCGCAAACAAACGAACCGGTTGCCGGAGGAGATCTACATGCGCCGCGTCCTGGTGTTTGCCCTTTTTTTTCTGATCGTTGCGCCGTCTGTCGCAGACACGCGCAGGGGCTTCGAGGCCTATCAGCAGGGCGACTTCAAGACCGCAGTCGAGCAGTTTCGCCTGGGCGCCGCCCAAGGCGATGCGCTGGCGCAGTTTTACCTCGCAGAGTGTTATTTCAACGGCCGGGGTGTCCCGCAGGATTTCGCCGAAGGCATCCGCTGGTACGTCAAGGCCGCCGATCAGGGTCAGGTTGAAGCCCAGGAAACACTGGGCGGGATCTACTTCTTTGGCAAGGGCGCGCCGCAGGACTATGCGCTCGCTGCCAAGTGGTACCGCACGCCGGCGGAGAAAGGCAGGGCCTATCCGCAGTTCCTTCTAGGCTACCTTCACGACCAGGGCAAAGGCGTGGCGCGGGACCAGGCGGAGGCCGCCAAGTGGTATGCAAAGGCGGCCGAACAGGACAACCACGACGCGCAGGAGGCCCTTGCGTTGCTGTACTTTTACGGCAGAGGTGTGGCACAAGACTACGCGCAGGCCGCCAGGTGGTACCGAAAAGTCGCGGAGCGCGGCAAGGCGTACGCACAGTACCTGCTCGGTTGGATGTACGACAACGGCCGCGGTGTCGCGGCCGATGCCTCAGAGGCCGCGCAGTGGTACCGCAAGGCAGCTGAGCAGGGCGATGCTCGCGCGCAGGCCGGTCTCGGTTTCCTGTACTACCAGGGTCGCGGCGTCGTGCAGGACCCGCGGGAAGCGCTGAACTGGTTCCACAAGGCGGCTGCGCAAAAAGAATCGTCCGTTTATGCCAGCCTTGCCTGGCTCTACTACCAGGGCAAGGGTACTCCCCGGGATTACGCTGCCGCTTCGAACTGGTTCAGGCAAGCAGCGGACGGCGGAGACGTGCAAGCGAAGTACATGCTCGGTTATCTCTACGAGCAGGGCCGCGGAGTTGCGCAGAGCGGAATCGAGGCCGCCAAGTGGTATCGACAGGCGGCGGAGGCCGGAAGTCGCGAAGCGATGGAGAGTCTGGGCGCGCTTTATTTCTTCGGCCGCGACGTCGCCCAGAACCATGCAGAAGCAGCGAAGTGGTATCGCATTCCTGCGGAGCAGGGCAGCGTCTACGCTCAGTACCTGCTCGGCTATCTGCACGAAGAAGGCAAGGGCGTTACCCAGGATCACGCCGAGGCAGCACGCTGGTACCTGCTGGCCGCGGAAAAAGGCGATGCCCGCGCCCAGAGCCATCTCGGCTGGCTGTACTTCGAGGGAAAAGGCGTGGAGCAGAACCTCAAGGCGGCATACATGTGGAGCAATCTCGCGGCAGCCAATCTGACCGGCGACGAGCGCGCACAGGTGGAGAAGGTCCGCGACTTCATCGCTTCCAAGATGCAGGCGGCCGAACTGGCGGCGGCCCAGCAGATGACGCGAGACTGGAAGCCCAAGGCCGAGAAGTAAACTGCAACCGCCCGGGCTTGCGCGGCAGGGGGTGTATTGGCGTTTGCTTCAGGCGATTGTAGCGGTCGATATGCAAGTGTCGTTGACAGGTGACAGGGGCGCTGAAATTTTGAGCACGGCAAGGCGCGGGCAGATGCGAGAACGACTTTGCGGCGCAGGCCACATCCCATCCACAGGCTTATCCACAGAATCTGTGGATAGTGTTGCGCCGCTTCGCTTCGTTTCGTTCAGTTCCTGCGACAGAAATGTATCGAGTAGTAACCGAGCCAGCTCCAGGTAGTGGCACGCACCGGATCGTGATCCTCGACCCGCCACTCCTGCGGGCTCATCACAGGTCCCGTGACGAAATGCTGTTCCGATTTGCAACCCTTGCCGCACTCATGGTCGTGCCGCCGCGCTTCGTCGAGCGCCTTTTCCCTGCGCGATTCGAAAGCCCGCTGATAGGCACGTGCCGCGTCTTCAACTGCCCTGTCGCCGATCCCGTTGCCCACCACCAGCTCGAAAAAGAACCGTGCGCTAGGAGGGCATGCAAGGGCCGCCTCGATCGGCGGGGCCAGACCTTTGCCCTTCTTGCCACGCTTCTTCTTGCGCTCGCCGTTAAACTTCCTGTCGTCTTTCTTACCCATCGAGCCCTCTCCGGCCCCGGCATGCCGCTGTTGCGATCACGGCTGACCCCATAGACAACTCTATATACCTAAACCGATGAATATTTTCAGCACCCGCAGGCCGTGCCTGCGGTGTGCCCCGGCGAAACGCTGATCACCCACAATGCCCCGCTTTGCCGCCAACCTTCATTATCTGTTTGCCGAACGGCCGTTCCTCGACCGCTTCGAAGCAGCTGCGCACGCCGGTTTCAAGGCGGTGGAGTTCCAGGTTCCGTACGACCATGCTCCTGCGGAATTGCGCGCCCGACTGCGAAACAGCGGGCTGCAGATGGTTCTGTTCGATGCGCCTATGGGGAACTGGGACGCGGGTGACCGCGGGCTCGCAGCAGTGCCGGGCCGTGAAGCGGAGTTCAGGACAAGCCTCGAGCGCGTGCCGCAGTATGCTGAAGCGCTGGCGTGCGAGACAGTACACGTCATGTCGGGCGTCAGCGGCAGCGGGGACGACTATCACCGAGCCGAGCGGGTCTACATCGAAAACCTGCGCTACGCCGCGGCATTCCTCAAGCGCCATGGCGTGACGGCAGTAATCGAGCCGATAAACAACAAGCTGGGCGTCATGGCTGACGGCCCGTCTTACACCACCCGGGGAATGCACGGTTACTTCCTCAATCACAGCGATCACGCACGGCGCATCCTGGAAACGGTCGGCTCGGACAATCTGTTCTTGCACCTCGACTGCCACCACATGCAGATGCTGGAAGGCCATCTGGCTGAGACGATTCGCACTCACATCCATCTGGTTCGTCATTTCCAGATCGCGGGTGTGCCCGGCAGGCATGAACCGGACGTCGGAGAAATCAACTACCCTTACCTGTTCGATCTGATGGATCAGCTCGGTTATTCGGGCTGGGTGGGCTGCGAATACCGTCCCAAAGGCAACACATGGGAAGGACTCAAATGGGCGGCACGCTATGGAATAAACGGGAGCCTGTGAGTTCCGTGTTTTCTTGAATCAGGGCAGCCTTGCGACCAGATCACGCGCTGCGCGCTCCACAACCGCTGAGAAGGTGGCGCCGCGGCCATTGCCCGAATCGGAGGTGTAACTCGCTTCATTGATGCCCTCCCAGGCAATGGTGCCCTCGACACTGTCCCACATCTGCACGAAAAGCCGAACGTGCGCGGCGGGGGCGCTTCGCCCGGGAAGCGGAATCACGTTCGGGTTCGCGGTCGCTTGGCTGAACTCGCCCAGCTGGAGCAGACAGAAGTAACGCACCCCGGTAATGCCGCGCAGCTTGGCGAGCACGTCGCGATCGAGAACGCCGGTGGCCTCGAAGCCTTGGTACATCTTCTGGTACTGGCGCAGCAGGCCGGCCCTGTTTACCGCGCCCAGCGTCTGCGCCAGGAGGAGCACCCGCACTCCAGGGCGCAGTTCAGACAGGGTTGAGGCGAAGACCAGCGCCAACGCGTGCTTATCCTCCTCGCGGTCGATGCCTGTGGTCGGGGTCAGGAAACCGAGGCCGTGCTCCTCGATCAAGCCAGGAGTCATCAGCGGCGCACTCACCTTCGATGCCGAGCGGGTCTGCCCGCCGATCGAGCATCCACTCGAAGCAACCAGCGCGCACAAGGCTGCGCCAAGCCACACGGCTCTGCGCCAAACGCAAATCACCTGCAGTCTCCCCCGGTTACGCTAACGGCACGCTTGGTTATCTATGACGCGCCTCTGTCGGGACAGCGATCGTTTCCTGAGTCTCACGCAAAGTGGGCATGACTTTGCAAGGTCGCCGCCGGGTTGTGAAGCGCGCGGCTCTGGGGAACCGCCTCGACGTACCCGGTCGCCGGTGGCAATCAACCTGGCGGCGTCGATGTCACATCGCGCGACCTGGCTGCAGCGTCACCGCGCCGCTGCGGCGTCTTTGGTATCCGTGGGCTGGTTGGAAAGACAGCCGCTCATGAACCGGACGCGCTCGTCCCCCTTCAGCTTACGCTGACCGGCTTCGGCGTTGCAGCGCTTCATTTTCGCCCGTTGCGCGAGTTGCTTCTCGCTGGGCTGGCGTTTGCCAGCAGTCTCCTTCTTCTTCGTGTCCGCCGCGGCGCCCGGCGTGGCGGTGCCCTCGGTGGCAACGCTCGTCTGGGCGAGCACAAGGTTCGCGCACAGCAGCAGGCCGATAAGGGTCAATACGGCTCGCATGGGTTGACCCATCACCCGGCAGCGGCGTGTTGTGATTCGCCGTGTCCGGCGAGGCGAGCCAGAGTGCCCTGCGAATCGAAGGCGAAATGAATCGGCGGGGAGACGATCTGGAAGCGCTCCGGCCGCGCCTTGACCTCGGTCAGCAGCGGCTCGGAAACCTGGATCTCGCCGAGATCCAGGGTGTTGCGGATGCGCACGATGCGGCAGTCGGCGGGCCTGACCCGTACCACGGTCTTCACCGCCAGCGAGATCGCCTCGCGGTCGCTGTTCATCACGATCGGGATCGCCGCGCCGTCCAGATTCATCGAAGTGATGATGTTGGCGTAAGTAGCACCGACATCCATTTCGCGGTACAGGCGCATCGTGATCACGTCGGCGCCGCCGACTCCGGTGGCGTTGCCATGGCTCTCGGGGGTGAGTCCAAGCACCACGATCTTCTTCACCAGCGGATCGAGTTTCCACTGCACGGCCCGGCGGTTGCGCCCTGTGATGTTCGGGTCGAAGCCGGCGCCGCTGATGTTCTTGCCCATTTCCTCGATCACCAGTACGTCGATCTCGGAGAACAACAACCGTGGCATCAGGCGCTTGGCCATTTCCTGCAGAACAGGCTCCCGGCTGCCGATCTGCTCGGCGGGAATCGCTTCGATGTGGGCAGTCTGGTCATAGGCGTTCTCGACGATGCCGACCCCGAACAGCACATTGCGTGCCTTGAGATGCGCGTCGCGCACTTTGGGCAGCAACTCGGGGAAGGTGTCCATGCCGTGGGCATGGTAAGTCGCTGCGCCTACGATCTTGCCGATCCCGATCGACAGCATCTTGGTGATGCCGCTTTCGGTCGCTCCTCGGAACGCGGTATGCGGCTTGATGCGGTTGATCACGACCACCGCATCGGCCTGCGCGGCGTGCCGGTCCATGTGCACCGAAGTGCCGTCGGCGAGGCTGCCTACCACTACGGTATCCATGGTGGCTCGGATCGGCACGCCGGTCGCGGCCTCGGTGATGCCGTAGCCTTCGAGCACTTTCTTCTGTCCCTCGGCGGTGGCGGCTCCGTGGCTGCCCATCGCCGGGAAGATGAAGGGTTGCGCGCCCAGGGCCGTCAGTTCGCGGACCACTCCCTTGACGATGGTGGCGATGTTGGCGATGCCGCGGCTGCCGCAGCCGACCGCGATACTCTGCCCGGGCCTCACCCGTGAACGGATATCGGCTCTGGCGAATTCCGCCACAAGCGCGCCGGGAATGTCGCCTAGCCGTGGTGCCTCGAATTTCTGCCGTATGGTCACCATGCGCGGCAGAGTTACGGCGAACCCGCCAGCGATCTCGACTTCCACTCTTTCTCCAATCATTTCTCGTCCTCCCGCATCCGGGTCAAGCCGCCGGTCGATACACCGGAACGACATAGGGTCCTTCCGGGATGACCGCGACGGCGTGATCGCCGCTTCTTTCCACACAACGGCGCAGCGTGGCTTCGACAGAGTCGACGATGTTAACGCCCGTGAGGTTGCGCTGGTCCGCGCCAAGCCCGCCGGAGTACAGGTGCACCGTGCCAACCCGCATCGGCTTCAACTGCATCTGCGTCTGCCACTCGTCGATGTCGGCGAAGCGCTTGCCGCTGATCGAACGGTAGAAGCCGTCCGGCCCCTGCGAGATCAGCCGGCGCTGGGCGTCGGCGTATTCATCCGAACCGACTCCCTCGGAGCATTCAGACACGACGATCAGGTTGCCGCCCGGTTCGAGGATGTCCACCGGCCCGACCATTCCCTTAACGGTCTGGTAGTAGGTCTTGTCCAGCGGATATCCGGCCGCACTGGTGACCACCGTACGGAAACGCCTGTCGACCGGCACACGCGTATAGTGCTCGGCGAAGTTCACCGCCTGCAGATGGCTGGCGATGACCTCGCCGTAGTTGACGAAAGACAGCCTGCGGTGCTCATCGAGCACGGTATTTACCGCCAGCACCCGACCCAGCAGTCCAACTATCTCGAGCTGCTCCTGATGGAGGGGATTTCCTTCCAGCACACAGTTGTCCGCCTTGGAATGGGACATGAAGCGGGCGTTGTGAAAGGTGGTGATCGTGTCCTGGTGGGCGATGCCCGGAGCGATCACCTTGCGTCCGCCGGAATAACCCGCCATGAAGTGCGGTTCGACCAGCCCGGTGACGATCTTCAGGTCGGCTTCTACAAAACGGCGGTCGAGTCTGACCGGAGTGCCGCTGGAGGTCGAGCCCAGATCGACATGGTCGGCATCATTGCGCGCGAAATGGTTCTCGATCCGGAAGTTGTCCAGCACCCAGCGGTCGCCGATCAGCTCCTGGAGTTCATTGCCCTCATTGGGCCGGTGCAGGCCTGTCGCGACCAGCACGACCACCGACTCTTTGCGCATTCCGGCGTCAAGCAGTTGCCTGAGTATCGCCGGTAGCAGCAAACCATTGGGTACCGGGCGGGTGATGTCGCAGATGAGCACGCAGGCCGACCGGGCCCGCCCTGCTTCCTGCGCGAGCGAACGCGCTGAGACCGGTCCCGACAGCGCGGCAAGCACCGCCGCCTGCGGGTCGGGTTCCACCGGCATTGGCGGCTTGCGGATCACGGTGACCTGCCAGCGCTCGTCGAAATCGACCGGCAGGAGGCTCTTTCCGTAACTCAGTTCGACACGCATGGTGGCTCCTGCCGCGGGAGGCATGAATATAGCACCCTGACCGCGATGCCGCGCGGACCGGGGCCGCGCCGGGTTATCGAAGCAGCCAGCCAGCGACCGAGTGCACAAAAATCGCGATCGCCATCGAGTTGGCCGACACTGCGGCAAAGGCGGGCAGTGCCAGGGCCGTGCGGGCTGTGCCGGTGCTCGACTGCCATGCCTGCCAGCCGATGAGCCCCGCCGAGAGCGCTCCTGCAGGCAGCAGCAAAGCGATCGGCAGCGACACCAGGTAGGCGAGCGTGTCGAACGGTTGCACGATCTTCGGGGCGAGCATGCTCGCAATCCACATCGCGACCGAGCCGGTCGCAAGGCTCGCGGCGACGCCGACTGCCGGCCGACGACGCCACCAGCGCGGTCCAGATTCGCTGGCTTGCCGATCGTTGGCGATAGTCATTTGACGCTGCCGGTGCGCCGCACCGGAGATTGCCCGCCTTCGATAACGGGGAGCAGAGCGATCAGACGACGCGGTGGTGCTCGGCGGCTCATCCGGCGCGATCTCATCCCGTACGTGAGCGAATCGATCGAATCGGATCCATGCTTGCGCTTTCGAGTTGCCGGCTAGACATCATCGACGAGCCGGCTCACATCGTACCCCCGCACTGCTTCGCTTAGTGCGCGCCGTTCACGACGGCAGTGATTGCAGCTGCCGCGGCTCCACTCCGACCTGGAATGCATTCTATTCGGCCTAACGCAGGCCTTCCCGCAGTTCACTCCGGGAAGCCACCGGCCCCTATATGACTGATGAATCAGTCAGTTCTGCCGGCGTCCGAGTTCATTCACGACAACTATTCGACCGGTCGCACCCGCGACCACGTGTTTCGATTCGAGGAGCAGCTTCGCCGAGAAGCCACGGAGTTTGGTCGATCACAGTGGCCCGCGACGCCATGGCCCCCATATCGCACAGGTCAGGCCGCTGCCGGCGGAGTCGTCGCCGAAGATATTGACGAACAGAATTTCGCCATCGGGACTGAAGCAGGCGCCGGCAAACTCGCTTTGGTTGTGGATGTTGATTGCGAACTCGAATGGATCGCCGTCACGACCCAGGCCGATCAGGCGATCGACATTCGTGAACCCCGGCGCAAGGCGGTGAGTGTCGCCGTCGCCGCTGGCATCGTCTTCGCAGAACAGGATTCCGCCGCTGGGGGTGACGCAGAAGTTGTCGGGCGAATCGAGCACGCTGCTTCCGGGTGATTCGTACGCCAGAACCAGCGTGCTGCGGTCGCTGAACCCGGGGATGAGCTGCCAAAGCTGCCCCCGCTGGGCGTTGCCGCCGCTGGTGGACACGAAGTATATCGAGCCACACTCGCCGCGGAACACTCCTTCCAGGCGGTTGAAACGAGCGCCTCCTCTGGCGAAACCCTGCGCAAAACAACGGTTCCCCGACGTGACCGGATCCGGGCTCGGGTTGTCGATCGTGACCCATTGCACCGGAAGTTCGGCGCCGATCCTCTGGGCGGTGCGAGTGTCATAGTTCGGCGAACCGCGAACCGCAAGCATCTGCAAGATTCCGCCTGCTGCGAGATCTCCAGGATCATCGGGCACGTAACGATAGAAGCCGCTGCTGTTTTCGGCGTCTTCCGTTTGATAGACGATGCCGCTGGCGTTGTCGGCGACGGCGGCTTCCTTGGCGAAGCGGCCCATGGACGTGATCGGACGGGCGGGCGCCGGGTAATCGCACTGCTTCGGGACGAAAAACGTGTAACCGTGCGGTCTGTCGAAGCCCTGCGCCGGGCCATCGACCGATTCCTCACAGGTCAGCCAGCCCGCATCATCGTATGCAAGCCCTCCGGAACAATTGACGATCGAGCCGTTGAGGCTGACGAAATCGCGCACCAACTGCTTGCGGCGAATATCGAAGTCGAGCGTCACGCACCCGCCCATACCCTTCGGATCGTAGCGCGTCGCCTCCGGTCCAAGCACGCCGACGCTGAAATCGCCCGCGGCGTTGCGCAGTTCGTGATTTCTGATCAGCCGGACGATGTCCTTGCTCATTGGCAGGCAGGTCATGCCATCGTGATTGCGCGGGGTTGGGAATCCGTCGCTCATCAGCTGGCCGGTCTTGCCGAAGGTGACGTAGTGAAAACCTTCAGGCAGCGCCAGCGTTTCGATGCCGTTCTGGTCTGGCGCGCGCTTGAGCGCGCCGTAAGCCTCGCCCGGTTTGCCGGGCCGCCCCTTGCCTCGCTCGACTCTGCATTCCCTTGCCCAGGCGCTGTGGGCCGCGAGCGAGTCGATGGTCGTGGCAGTGACTGCGCCGCCGGCGGCGGCGGCGCGTTTCAAGAAGCTACGGCGATCCATATTCTGTCTGGTCGATCGTGTCTACATGTTCGGGGGAAGTTTATGACGAAGCCTGCTGCAAATGTCAGCCAAACGCAGGACGCTGCTCGGCGAAGGGCCGGCTTGCGCTCTCGTCCTGCAGATGAACGCCTGAAGACAGTAAGATGCGAAATTCCTTGACCGCCAGGAGACGGCATCAATGAGCGCAGTGGAAGACAGACTCGCCGCCCTCGAGTTGCACCTGCCCGTCCCGGTCAAGCCGCAGTTCGAGTACGTCCCGGTGGTGGTGCACGCGGACGTGGCCTACGTGAGCGGGCAGGTGCCGCGGCTCGATGCCCAAAGCGTGATCTCCGGCAAGCTCGGCGCAGGGCTGGATGTGGAGCGCGGGCGGGAGGCGGCGCGGCTTTGCGTGTTGCACGCACTGGCTGCGCTCAAGCTCGCGCTCGGTAGCCTGGATCGGATTGAACGCATTGTGAAACTCACCGGTTTCGTCGCCTCGGCGCCGGGGTTCACCCAGCAACCGCAGGTCATCGACGGCGCCTCGAAGCTGCTGGGTGAGATCTTCGGCGACCGCGGGCGCCACGCCCGCAGCGCGATCGGTGTGGCCGAACTGCCGCGCGGTTCCGCGGTGGAAGTTGAGATGATCGTCGCGTTGCGGCCGTGAGGGCGCGGACTCAGGCGCGGTAACGACGAATCACTTCGGGGTCGGGCTCGACGCCGAGACCGGGGCCCGTGGGCAGTGAGATCATCCCGCGCCGAGGGATGGCTGCGCCTGCATAGAGCGGCGCCTCCAGTTCGAAAAAGCGCCATTCGACCAGCGGGTCCTTTGCCAGCGCCGCATTGACATGCAGTCCAGCCAGAAAAGCGGGCCCGTCGTAGAAGCTGTGCGGCACCACCCTCACGCCGTGCTCCGCGGCCAGCGCGAAAACCTTGATCAGCTCGGTGACCCCGCCCATCTTCGCGGGGCTCGGCTGCACCACGTCGACCGCGCCGGCCTCGAACAGATGCCGGAACTGAACCAAGGTCGCCGCGTTCTCTCCAGCGGCAACCGGCATGCCGCCCTGTGCGCGGATCTGTGCCAGTGCCTCGTAGTCTTCCGGCGGCCACACCGGCTCTTCGAGCCAATAGGGCCGCAAGGGCCGCAGAGCCGCCGCCATCTCCAGGGCGTCGGGCAGCGTCCAAGGGCAGTTGACGTCGAGCATGATTTCGACGTCTGCGCCCGCGGCCTCGCGGGCGGCGCGGATTGCCCCAAGCTCGATCTCGTGCAGCTTCACGTAGCGGTAACCCTGGCCGGTCGCACGCACCACGTTTCTGGCAACGACCTCCGGCTCGGTGTATCGGATCAGGCTGGCATAGCAGGCGACCTGCTTCACGGGGTCTGCGCCCAGAAGCCGGTGCAATGGCTGTCCGGCCGCCTTGGCGGCAATGTCCCACAGCGCAATGTCGATCCCGGACAGGCCGAAGATCACCGGGCCGCCGCGGCCGAAGATGTGCAGCTTCTGCTGCGCCTCCAGCATGAGGGCCTGCATCGTCCGTGGATCACGTCCAACGTATAGAGGAGCGAGGATCTCGTCGATCGCGATCTTGGTGGCAGGAATGACGTTGTAGCCGAAAGCTTCGCCCCAGCCGGTGATTCCCCGATCGGTCTGCACTTTGACGAGCAGCGCGTCGGCCGTGACCCAGGCACGGCCGCCCCAGGCCTCGGCCTGCGACGATCCCCCGGCGTGGTAGGGGATTCGCAGCACGATGGTTTCGATCGCGGTTATCTTCATTCCGTTCTCTGACTTGTTGTTTCGGCGGGCAGGAGCGTGCCGCATCGGTGACGAGCTGGTTCGCTCCCGGCGGCGCCACGCTTAGTACACTACGCGTTTTGCGCCTCTTCGGGCGGGACAGGCGTGCGAAAGGGAGAACATGAAGATCAATGAACTGGGTCAGGGCGTGCTCAAGGTTTCCGAGATCTGCCTTGGCACCATGACCTGGGGCGAGCAGAACAGCGAACAGGACGCGCACGAACAGCTCGACTACGCGATCTCCCGCGACATCAACTTCATCGATGCCGCCGAGATGTACCCGGTGCCGCCGCGCGCCGAGACCCAAGGGCGTACCGAGGCCTTCCTTGGAACCTGGTTGAAGAAGCAAAAGCGCGAGAAGGTGGTGGTTGCCACCAAGATCGCCGGCCCGGGACGCGGGTTCGGCTGGGTGCGAGGCGGCGAGCTTGCGATCAACCGCAAGAACGTTGCAGCGGCAGTCGATGGCAGCTTGAAGCGTCTGCAGACCGACTATATCGACCTCTACCAGATCCACTGGCCGGATCGCTATCTGCCTCTGTTCGGAAAGATGTTCTACGACCCGGGCGAGGAGCGCAGCGCGGTTTCGATTGAAGCACAGCTGGCGGTGTTCGCCGACCTGATCAAGGCGGGAAAGATCCGGGCCTTCGGCTTGTCCAACGAGAGCGCCTGGGGTGTTTGCCAGTGGGTTCGCGCTGCCGAGCGCGCCACTCTGCCCAAGCCGGTTTCGATCCAGAACGCCTACAACCTGATCAACCGCAGCTTCGAGCCAGCGCTGTCTGAAGTTGCGCGCCGCGAAGACGTCCCGCTGCTTGCCTACAGCCCGCTCGCCTTCGGACATCTGTCCGGCAAATACCTCAACGGCTCAAGACCAGCCGGCGCCCGCCTCACTGTTTTCCCGCCGTTCGGGCAGCGCTACGACAAGCCCAACGTCGAGCCGGCAGCAGCGGCCTACTCCGAACTGGCGAGAAAGGCCGGCCTGACGCCGGCGGCCATGGCGATCGGATTCTGCAAGAGCCGCTGGTTCTGCGCCAGCACGATTATCGGAGCGACCACGCTATCCCAGCTCAAGGAGAACATCGACGCCGCCGGAGTAACGCTGAGCGAAGACCTGCTCAAGGAAATCGACGCCACTCACCTGCGCTATCCAAGTCCAGCGGTCTGAGACCTGCGGGGACGCCCGCAAGAATCGCTCCGGACGAACGCAAGGGTTTGACACCACGTAGCTTCTTACCGATAATTCGCGGCTTCGTTCGGAGGGGTTCCCGAGCGGTCAAAGGGGGCAGACTGTAAATCTGTTGGCTCAGCCTTCGAAGGTTCGAATCCTTCCCCCTCCACCAAGA
>Ga0187893_10000254_pt1 | contig 137730 bp, 109 predicted proteins | sample MA1701074metaG_FD_139574 | JGI IMG/M metagenome (GOLD analysis project Ga0187893, IMG submission 139574) | White microbial mat communities from a basaltic lava cave in the Kipuka Kanohina Cave System on the Island of Hawaii, USA - MA170107-4 metaG ...
ATCGTTGCTCGTCATCCGTGATCTCTCTCAAGGTATCCTTTTGTCGTCGCGCCATCAGATACCTCCGACCGCGAGTGTATCTTATGGGCGCTCGTTATGGCTATGAAGTTGTCAACTGACCCAATAGTTCTTTTCCGCCTGCGCGCGTGTACGCCTCAAGCGAGTGGATGTCGTGCCTTTGCAACTGTAAGCCGACGATTTGAAGCTCGGATGCAAGCACACGGTCATCACGGACCAGATCGCTTGCGACTCTGCGGCAGAGCGCGGCATCGAGCGGCAGGGCTGCCGCCGAAGCGGATTTCTCGATGATCTCGGCGGCCTGCTCTTCGCTCAGGTTCCAAAGCTCGTAACGCTTGTCGCTCATCAGCAACTCAGGTACGCAGCGGTCAAAGGCTCTCAGCATTCGATCCAGATAATCGCCTCTGAACGAGAATAAAAATTTGACCGGCGCATCTCCCTGCCTGTAGCACTCCTCAACGAACGATACAAACGGCCTTCGCTCACTCTCCGTCCTGAAGTTGACGAAGAACTCTTCAAACTGATCGCAGATGATTACGATTGTGGAGTTGCATTGCTCGCCGAGTTGCCTCAGATAATCAACTGGCTGTTGCGCGTCGATATCGCCCAGTTTCTTGCATTCCTGCATCACTGCCGCGAGAGGATCTTTGTAGGAACGGCAATAAAGAGGCGTGAATCCTTCGTCTCTGAGTCTGGCGATGAGTCCGGCAGTGAGTAACGATGTTTTTCCGCAACCCGAATTTCCGTAAAGCAATCCGAAGCGGAACCCGCGGCGAGCGACCATGTTGAAAAGCGCAAGAGTATCTTCCTGTCTTCCGTAAAAGCAGTCGCTATCAGCCTCGCCGAATGATACAAGCCCCCGAAATGCGCCGTCGCTTCGAAGCGAGGGGCGTAAAGCGACGGCCTTGCCGCGCAGGTAAACAAAGACGACTGCGGAGGCAAGCGCGAAGAAAATAATCAGGCTGTCTCTCGCTCGCCAACCAACCCCTTGCCCGACAAACATGGCATCGATCAGGGCTGCAAAGCTCGCAATAACGCTCAGCGCCAGAAACCACCATCGTCGAGTCGCCCGCTGAGTCAGGCTTTCAGACGTAGCCGTGTACGGCAACCTGCGCGATGCAGCCGCGCGCAGGGCCTGTTGCGACGCGGCTCGATCGAGATGGTTTCGCAGTTTTTGAAGATCAGCAAGCATCTGACCCGCCGACTGATATCGCTCTTCTCGATTCTTGTTGAGCGCCCTGCTCAATATGTTCTCAAGCAGAGCGGGCGCGTTGGGGCGATGATCGCTCAGAGGGTTAGGCTCGCTCTCAAGCACTGATTGGAGTACGTCTGCGTGCGATTGGCTCTGAAACGGTCGCTGGCCCGCCACCATTTCATAAAGCACCACTCCGAGAGAAAACAGATCGGTTCTGTGATCGATCTGCTCTCCTTTGGCCTGCTCCGGCGACATGTAGCTTACGGTCCCCCACAGCGCGCTGCTTTCAGACTCGCCCTGCTGGATTGTTTCAGAGTCGGTATCGCGGCGGTCTTCCTTGAGCTTTGCGATTCCGAAATCCAGAACCTTGATGTATCCGTCATCGCGGATCATTATGTTCTCAGGCTTTATGTCCCGGTGAATGATCCCTGATTGATGTGCCGCCGCGAGCGCATCGGCCACCTGTATGCAGACATTGACTGCATCGCGAAGCGGCGCGCGCGAGCCGCGTGTATGATGGCGAAGAGTCTCGCCCTGTATGAACTCCATGGCTATGAAATGCAGCGAGGCGGTCTGACCTATTTCGTGGATGGTGATGATGTTCGGGTGGTTGAGAGCCGAAGCCGCCTTCGCTTCCTGTCTCAGACGGCGCACGCGGTCTTCATCCCCGACAAACGCGCTATGCAAAAGTTTGAGCGCGACCTTCCGATCTAGCTCTGAGTCCTGAGCCAGATAGACTTCGCCCATCCCGCCCGCGCCAAGCGGAGCGATGATACTGTAATGATCCACCGTTTGCCCCACAAGAGAGTCGTCTTCATCAAGAGCGATCAATCGAATCGCTTCCTGATCAAGCGAGCGGTCAATTATCTCAAGCGGCTGATACGCGTTTGCCAGAAGGGATGCGATCTCTTCGGCAAGAGACTGGTCAACGGCGCGAATTGATTGGAGGAATGCCTCTCGCTCATCGCCTGCGAGGTCGAAAGCCTTATGGAAGAGTTCTTCGATCTGTTGCCATCGGTCAGGCTTCAGGTTGCAGTTCTGGGGAGGATTTGCAGCCATCTCTTCCTCAATCGGATGGTGAAAATAGAAAGGAGATATGAAACTATCCCTTGATCTCTCGCCCCAGCCATGCGCGGGCGAGGTTCCATTCTCGAATCACCTGATTGATGGAGATGCCGAGCAACGCGGCAATCTCCTAATTCTTCAATCCGAGAAAGATTCGCAATTCAACGACTCTGCATTTGCGCGCATCCACGGCTTCGAGTCGGACCATCGCTTCATTCAGCACTATGATGTCGAGGACGCGATCATCGGAGATGAGGTTTGCTTCTTCAAGTTGCACTTTGACTGCGCCTCCTCCGCGCCTCTCTCTGTTGATTGATCGTGCGTAATCGATCAGAACATTTCGCATAACTCTTGCGGCCACTGCGAAGAAGTGCTGGCGACCGTTCCATCGCTCCAGACAGTGAGCCAGCCTCAAGTAAGCTTCGTGAACCAGCGCGGTCGTCTGCAACGTGTGGTCTGAACGCTCGCCACGCATCTGTCTATGCGCCAGCCTGCGCAGTTCTTCATAGACCAGAGGGATCAGCTTCCCGATAGCCGCTTCATCACCTCTGCTCCAATCGGACAGGAGTTGGTTTATTTGCTCCGCACTCATAAGAGCGATGGTCAAATGATCGGGAATAGTATGAAACACGAAATCGAATTTATATCACCAGTGCAGACACCAAAGAGTACAATGCCATCGTCGGGCGCGCAAGCGATTTCAAAACTGTTTATCGCAGCGAAATAGAAATGCGCTATGAGCGGGAGTTATTCAATATGGCGCGATAGACGAATCTCCATCCCACAACTTCCTTGTTTGAGCCGAGGCGGTAATGACTCGCTTTCAATTGCACTCGGTTCTTTCGCCGATCATGGTTTTTCTCGGCTGGGTGTGGGCGAGGGAAGCAGCAGAGACGAAGTCTCTTTTTATTCCGGTAAATTCCGTTTCAGGATTGCTCAGTAACACCACCAACACAAGGGATATTCCTCTGTTTGCCTTGCCCTCGTTTTAGCGGCGGTCTCAGGCAGCGCGGGCGGCTCTTATCTCGTAAGTCGCAGTTCTTGCCCGGATTTACCAAGAAAATTCTGGCTGTCGTTTTGACTATAGCGGGATTCAAGCTCATTATTGGTTGAGCGGACCAGAGCGTGCGAATCACTTTTCGGTTTGAACGCTCTTATCTTTTTCTGAAGTGTCGCTTGCAGGTTCGTTAGCGATGAACCACGTTATGACGACTATGAAGATGATCGAGAGTATGGTTATCACTATGACGACCCTGCCGCTGTGTTGCGCAGGTTCGACGCTCGCGGGCGGCGAGTAGTCGGCGGGAAGGGTGAGGCTGCCTGTCTCCGAACGGGCGATGCCGTTGGAAGTCGGGCGCACGACCTCGGACGATTTTCGATGACGAGCGAGTCGCGCCATACCGCCCGATACGGCCTCTCTCCATTTCCTTCGGTGCGATCTTTTCATAGCCACTTATTCTTGCGAAAGTAAAAATATATGGCAAGGCCCACGACGAGCATCGAGGCGAGCGCGCCTACATATCCGAAACGCCATTTCAACTCGGGCATACGGTCGAAGTTCATTCCGTAAATCCCGGCTATGAGAGTGACCGACATCAGAATGGTCGCAATCGATGTGAGTTGCTTCATGACCGCATTCATACGATTGCTGGCTATCGAGAGATAAGCGTCCATGATCGAGCCTAGCATGTCTCGAAGCACGTCTATCGTATCGGTGACGCGGATCAGGTGATCGAACACATCCTGAAAATAAACGGAAGTCTCGCGCGAAAAGATTGGCTGCTCGCGGCGCAGAAGAGTATTGAAAACGTCGCGCAGCGGAGTGATCGAACGTCGCAGAAAGATCAACTGTTTCTTGAGCCGGAAAATTTCTTCGAGCGCATCCTGATTGGTTTCCGCGAATATGGAATCTTCCAACTCATCGATTTTATCCGACAGGCTGTCAAGCAGCGGCATGTACTCATCTACAATCGGATCGATGAGCAGATAAACGAGAAGCCCCGTCCCGCGTTCGGCCAGATCAGTCCACTCGCGCCAGAGTTTTTCCGTCGCCTTGATTGCGCGAATCGGCTGGCTGTGAACCGTGACAAGATAATTGCGGCCCAGGAATATATTCAACTCTCGCAGCTTGAGTTGACCGTCCTCGCCAAGCTCGGCTTCGTAGAGGACGATGAAATAATAGCCGTTGTACTCTTCGACTTTTGGCCGCTGATGTTCCGAACGGACATCCTCGATTGAAAGGGGATGGAAAGAGAACTCTCGCGCAAGCTCGTCGAAGTCCTCGCTCGTCGGATCAGGCACATCGACCCATATGATGTTCGATTCGATCTCTCGAAGTTCGCTTATATCATCGGTATGAGTGATGCGGGTGAAAGTTCGGGTTTGTCGATCAAGCACCAGCGTGTTGAGCATTCATCGCCTCGACTCGGTACGCGTTGACTGCTGCGGCTTCAGGCGCGAGCGAACACTTCGTTATCCTCGCCCAGGTCGCGCGCCGCAGGCGTGATGATGGTCCTGCTGTTGATGCGGATTTTTTCTTTAGCCGCAATCGCGCGCCTCACGTCTTCTTCGCACACGAAATCATAAACCTTGCCATTAGTCTGAGGAGCCGTTGCCGTTTGCGGAGGCGCGGCAACAGGCGGCGACGGTGATGGCGGCGGCTCCGGCGGTTGTTGCAACGCGAGTTGCGCCTGTCTTTCCGAGAGGAATTTATCGACGAGCGAGGCAATAGCCGCGCGATCTATTACGGGGCTGCTCGCAGCCGCGCGGGGCTGTTCCGCGATCTGATTTATGGGGCGCGTCTCGAAAGCGATTCGCTTGACATCCATCAGATGACGCGGCGAGATGTTATCCGAAGTGACGTTCCCGCCCCACGAGCCGCAGCCCAGCGTCATCGAAGGCTCAAGGTCGGTCGTGAACCCAATGGCCCCGTGCGTCGAAGGGCTGTTGACCACGACGCGCGATACGGGCATCAGCACTCCATACTCACGCGCCGCATCGCGGCTCGCCGTGTGAATAGAAGCCGTGTGGCCCATGCCGCCATAGCGAAGAACCTGCGCGCATCGGTCGCATCCTTCCGCGAGATTATCTACGACGTAGTAAGCCAGAAGCGGCGAGAGTTTTTCCATCGAAAGCGGATGATCGCGACCCACGCCTTCAAGCTCGAATAAAATCGCTCGCGCGCCATCAGGAATTTTTATCCCGGCCATCTCCGCGATGATCTTCGCGCTTTTGCCCACGATTTTCGGATTGAGCGTATTGGTTTGAGTGGCGACTACGCGCGCCAAAGCTTCCTGCTCGTCGCGGTCGATGAAGCAGGCTCCTTCCTGTATGAACTGCTCGCGCACACGCGAATCAACGGCTCGCTCGACGATGACCGATTGTTCCGACGAGCAGATCGTTCCGTTGTCAAAGCATGTGCCTGTGAGAATGTCACGGACGGCTTTAGCGACATTTGCCGAACGCTCGATCATCGCTGGCACGTTGCCGGGGCCGACGCCGAAAGCGGGCTTGCCCGACGAGTAAGCCGCGCGCACGAGTCCTATCCCTCCTGTAGCGAGTATGACCGCCGTGCGCTTGTGCTTCATCAATTCCTGCGTGCCTTCGATGGTCGCAATCGTCAGGCATCCTATCGCACCCTTTGGAAGTCCAGCGGCTTCGCCTGCTTCGCGCATCACTCGCGCAGTCTCGGCGATGCAGTTTGCAGCCGATGGATGAGGACTGAGTACGACCGCATCGCGGGCTTTGATCGAAACTAAAACTTTGAAGATCACCGTCGATGTCGGATTAGTCGATGGTATGACTGCCGCCACGACTCCACGCGGGGAAGCGACCTCGACTATCGATTCAGTCTGACGGATTATGCCGACCGTCTTCATCGGGCGGATGAAGTTGTAGATGATTTCGGCTGAGAAACGATTCTTGGTGGCCTTGTCCGCCGCAACGCCGTAGCCCGTCTCCGCGTGCGCAAGTTCGCCGAGGCGGCGGCTTTCTTCAAGCGCGACGCGGGCCATAGCGCCGACGATTTCATCGATCTTTTCCTGAGAGAATGTGGCCAGAATTTTCTGGGCTTCGTGTGCGCGTTCGGCCAGTTCTTTCGCTTGTTCGATGGATTGAAGATTCTTATCGCTGCTCATAAAGCCTCCCTGAGCGGCGTTGTATTGATGAGACCTGTTCGAGAATCATCCGAGCGGGGCATCCGTTATTTCGTGCGTTCCTTGTTTTGCGATTGCAGAGCGCGTTTGCCGTCTTCCTGCGAACCCGATGTCAATTGTCCGCGCTCGCCTCCCGTGAGTTGATAGACATTCGTTATAGTTCCGCTGTCTTCAAGCACACGCTCCAGTTCCGCGTGAGGGCGCGGAATGACGTGAACGCTGATTAGTTCTCCGACCCTTCGGGCCGCTGCCGCTCCCGCATCGGTCGCCGCTTTGACTGCGCCGACATCGCCGCGCACGAAGACAGTCACAAATCCTGAGCCGATGTATTCGCGTCCGACGAGGACGACGTTTGCGGCTTTCACCATCGCGTCTGCGGCTTCGACTGCTCCGACGAATCCTTTTGTCTCGATCATGCCGAGCGCTTCCATGCCCATAAGAATTATTCCTCCGTTAATTTGAAGCTCTAAATTTGGGTGAGAATCCTTCGCTTCATGAGAGCCTCAAAACTAACAAAACCAGTGCAGGCCGTCAAGCATGCGGGGATGCGTGCTTGACACTCACACATCCTTTCCATAAGATTGCCTTCGGACGCGCATAAATCCCAATAAAACTGAAAGGAATATGAGGGGTCGCTCGGCAACTATGCCGACACTAGGTGAAACACTCAAGCAGAAGAGAGAAGAGCGCGGCATTTCGCTCGCCGAGATTTCGGAATCGACCAAGATAGGCACGCGCTTTTTGAAAGCTATTGAGTCGGACAATTTTTCCATCCTCCCCGGCGGCATCTTCACTCGCTCTTTCATTCGCGCTTACGCCAGAACCGTTCACCTCGACGAAGAGGAAGCCATCGCTTTGTATCACAAGCAGATAGCGCCGCCGGTCGAAGAAGCGACGACCGAATCAACTCCATCGAAACCAGCGCAGGTGATAGCTATCGATTCGTCGCCTGCTCATCGCAGTCAGCCTCTTACCTTCAGCCAGCCTACGACGCGAACCCGTCCGGGGCCGATCATCATAGGTTTGATCATCACCCTGTTCGTAGCCGTTCTAATCTACTTTGTAATAAAACGCATCGATAAAGGTCAGGCGGAATCGCCGACTTCCCCCTCCCCGGTCGTAAAGCAAACTCCGCCTCCGACACAGCCCGAAACGCCGCCTCAGACCCCGACTTCGCCGCCCCCGGATGTTCAACCGGGCGATCAGTTGATGGTGCGAGTCGAAGCCTCGACGGGCGATTGCTGGCTCCGCTACACAGTCGACAGCGGCGAGGCGTCTCAGTTGATACTCAAACAGGGAGAGTCGCGCGATCTGCCCGCCGCTCAAAACGAAGTTGTACTCAAGTACGGCGACCGGCAGAAGATAAAAGTTATGGTCAACAGCCGAGAGATAACCTTTCCAGCAGACGCGCCCAAATTCCGCGGAGAAATCAGACTGTCGCGCGAGAACCTTCAAACATATTTCAACTGATAGCGATTCGCCATGAACAGAATAAACAGACTGATGGGAGCGACGATTTTCCTTCTCGCTATTTTCACCTCAACTTTGACGGCGGGCAATCCTGCGCCAAAGAGTGCGATAATCGCGCATCGAGGCGCATCCGGCTACGCGCCTGAACATACGCTTGCGTCTTACGGATTGGCTATCGAGCAGGGCGCGGATTTCGTCGAGCAGGATTTGCAGGTGACGAAAGACGGCGCGCTCATCTGCCTTCACGACCGAGACCTTCAGCGAACGACCAATGTGGCCGAAGTTTTCCCCGACCGCGCCGTGACGCGCGACGCGGAAGGCCAATCGAGGCGCGCGTGGTACGCAGTCGATTTCACGCTGAATGAGATCAAACGACTTGATGCCGGATCATGGTTCAATCAGGCAAATGCGTTTGCCGCGCGACCGGCTTTCGCTAATCAAAAAATTCCTACGCTCGAAGAAGCGATCCGTCTGATTGGAAACCGTGCGAAGCTCTACATCGAGATAAAAGACTTCGAGTTTTACCGCTCGCTCGGAGTGGACGCAGCGGAAAAGCTCGTCTCTGTTCTCAAGAAGAACGGCTTTGATCGCCGCCCGGATCGAGTATTGATTCAATCCTTCTCGAAAGCATGTCTGCTCCGCCTGCGAGAGCTTGCGCCTCGTTACGCGCGGGTTCAGCTTCTTCCGATGGAGAGCCGGGATCGAGCGAGAGATACATCGGTCGTGAGCGAATCGCTTGCGCGCGAGATCGCCGAGTATGCCGAGGGCGCAGGACCGAGCAAAAACATGCTCCGAAGCGCGGAAGATGTCGCCATATTTCATCGCGCAGGGTTGATAGTTCACCCTTATACGTTTCGCGGGACGACCACAGCGGCGAAGCGTCGCCCGCTGGATGAAAAACTGTCGGACGGCTCGACCTTGAGGCAAAGCATAATTGCTGAGATTCGCCGCTTCATCGAGTTCCGTATAGACGGCGGGTTTACCGATTATCCTGATTTGTGGAGAGAAGCTCTGCGGGGCAGGTGAGATCAATACGCGGGAGACCTCTGTGTATGCAGAGAATCAATAACAAAGTTAAGAAAAAGCTGTCACGCGATTCTTATGTCAGGCATCCAGGCAAGTTTCTCAAGCAAGATACCAGCGGCAGATTGCGGCAGAGAGAAAGCATGGTTATTGCAGACGAAGAAGTTTTAATAGTGCGTACCCACTCACCCAAAGATAAGCACGCTTTGAGAAAACAGACTGGCCACTGCCCCGTTTGTATTTCGAGACTGAAGAAGAACAAGAAAGGGACGAGGTATTCTTATATCTGTGAACATTGCAAAGCTCAGTTGAAACCGGAGATTCGATGCCCACATTGCAATACAAACCGAGTGTGGAGCCATAAATCAGAATCTAGATGCAAAGGTTGCGGCAATGAAATAAGCGTGGTGTAGAAGCCGTGTTCAATGCCTGACTGATGTTTACCTCGCCGCGCTCGTGGCCCTCTGCACCACTATCTCGACACGACATTCCGGGATGACCTGCTTGATCGAATTCGTAAGCTCAGGAGTGACTTTCACCCGCACGAACTGATTTGGCTCGATGCGCGCAATCGAACCATCGTCCAATTCGACTTCCATCACAAGAAGACAATCTCCGCGGTTGGAATCAAGAACATTGTGGAGTCGATCTAAACGGTCTGAGTGAATCGCCGAGACAGGGAAGTGAAGTATGACGGTTCGCGCGCTGCGTTCGCGCAGGTTTTCGAGGCTCTGGATTTCATCTGAGATGATCGACTTCGCGCCGCCATCATCTATTTCGAGCCGACCTTTCACGAGTATCGCCGCGTCATCCTGCAATATGGAACTCGACTTCGAATAAGTGTCGGGCCACGCGACTATCTTCACCGTGCCGAACTGGTCTTCAAGCTGGAACAATCCGAAGCGGTCGCCCTTCTTCGTCGTTCGCACGTTGAGACCCGTCACCACGCCGCCGATTGCGACCTGCGCGCCGTGATGAAAATTAGCCAGCCGGTCGACGTCAGCATTGGCGAAATCCTTCAATGCTTCGTCGTAGCGCATCAACGGATGGCCTGAGATATAAAAGCCGAGGGTCTCTTTTTCTCCGCGAAGCAGATCGTGCTGCGACCATTCATCGATGTTGGGCAGAGGCGGCTCTGCGGCGGGCATCGCGTCCGCAAATGCGCCGAACAAATCGGCCTGACCGCTGGCGCGTGAGCGTTGAGCGCGCTGACCGCTCTCGATAGCCGCATCGATTACGGCGAACATCTGCGCGCGGCGATGGCCTGAAGAATCGAACGCGCCAGCGCGAATCAGGCTTTCAAGGACTCGTTTATTGACGGCCCGCGAATCCACTCTTTCGGTGAAATCGAATATGGAACGAAACGCTCCATCGCTGTCTCGCGCCTCGATGATCGAAGCGACTGCCGACTGGCCTATGCCTTTGATCGCGGCAAGCCCGAATCTGATGGCATTGCCTGCGGCGGTGAAGTTGTCGAGGCTGATATTGACATCAGGCGGCAGGATTTCAATGCCCTGCGTGCGCGCTTCGTTGATGTACTTGACGACCTTTTCCGTGTTGTTCAATTCGTTCGACAGCACCGCCGCCCAGAAGTGAGTCGCGTAGTGAGCTTTCAGATAAGCCGTCTGATAGGCGAGATAGCCATAAGCCATCGAATGAGATCTATTAAAGGCATAATCGGCGAAGCCTTCGAAGCTCTGCCACAGTTGTTCGAGCTTCCCTCGGTCGTGTCCGCGCTCAGTGGCTTGTTTGAGAAATTTCTCTTTGTGCTTATCGAGTTCCTCGCGCTTCTTCTTGCCCATCGCGCGGCGAACCAGATCGGCTTCGCCCAGCGAGTACCCGGCCAGCTTTTGAAAGACGGCCATTAATTGTTCCTGATAGACGCAATTATGCAGAATGATGTTGTTGCCGACGAAGTTGTGAATGCCTTCTACCGTGATGTCATAAACCAACTCTTCACCCGCCTGCTCTATCGACACAATCTCTTCCCAATGAACATTGAGGCTTCTGTCGGTCTGTGGCAAAGGTAACTCGCTGCGCAACTTCTCGACTATACTCGCGCTTATGCGAGACCGGCGCGATTGTTTTGGAAGCAGGTGTTGACGGTCAAATCCGAGCCAGTCGTAAGCCATTGCCTCTTCTATAATCGGATTTCGCAGAGTTCCAATGAAATCTCCCGCCGCGAGCTTTCCAGCCTCGCTCCATCCGCTCTCAGTTAGCACTCGATGATCCGGCGTGAGCTTTACGCGAGAGCCGTTTCTCAGCCTTATCTCGATGACTTCTCGAACGCCATTGCAAACGAAGTTAGTCACGCGAGCTATTTGCGGCTTCAAATCTTCGTCAACGCCCTGCACATAAAGCTCGCGGTCAAGACTTCCAACCTCGTCGATTCGAACCTTCTTGCCCGAAACGGCATCGAGCAGGAGCGTATCACCAGCCACGCAAATTCCAAGCGTGTTGCCCATGACATCTTTCAATTCAGCGAAGTCATAGCGGACTTTCTTTCTTCCATGTCGGCGGTCGATGAAGTCATCGATCATCCCGCTGTCAATCGGGCCGGGGCGATAAAGCGCATTGAGGGCCGATAGGTCTTCCAATCCGTCAGGCTTCAACCTCCGACAGATATCTTTCATTCCGCTGTTATGAACTACAAAACCGTTAGCCAGAAAGTTGTTGCCGGGCGACTCCATACTGATATCGAAAGTTTCTTCTTCGCCCTCGTAAGCGATGTCCCTGATGCCGAGAAAAACCGTATTGGGCGGAACTTTGGGGCATTCCCATTCGACCAGATCGCGATATTTCATCTGCATCTCAGCAAAAAGCGTCTTGTCAACAATGACTATGCGCTCCTGCGGATATTGCTCCATAAAGAGGCGAATCTTCTCTTCACTGTTTCTATCCATCCACCCTTTGATTTCATACCAGCAATCCTCCTCAGGAACGAAAAAGTCCGGAGCATAAGTCATCTTAGAACCGTCTTCTCGAATCAGGGGGAATCTTTGCGGCTCGTATTCATATCGAACTCCCAGGTGTTTGAGAACGCGAGCGAAATCGGCTTCCCACGAAGAGCGGACATAATGCCCCAGGTCTTCGCGAAACCCAGCGGCGGAATATGCAGTTCCTCCCTGATGCGATCTGCCGTACATCGGATTGCCTGATCCGCTGAAGCGAGCCGAAGCTTTCGCCTTCATTTCCATAGCGCGCTCCAGGCCGAATCTCTCTTCGAAGCTTTTGCCCTTATATTTTTCATGGCCCTGCTTGATGGCTGCGTGCCATCGAGCATAAACGTCGCCGGTCGGCTCAATATGATAATTCCATGGGCGTTTGCCCTTGTTGGCCCGCGCGATTTTTTCACGAGCCTCTGGCTTGCTCGGATTCGATGTGATGCGAGCCGAGCATACCTTGCAGCGGACTATGCTCCGAGCCATCGACTTGAGTGGTGATTGACAGTCTTCGCACACACGGCGAGCATAATGGGAATCGGTTTTGAAGAGCAGTTTGTCTGTTGCCTGATCGAGGTCTTTCAGCCTTACCCATCCGCGCTCTGTCAGGAAGTGGTGATCTCCTGTCGCTTTGATAGTGTAGTTGTCCTCAGTGATTATGCGGTAGACCGGGCGGATGCCTGCCGATACCACATCGAGTACAAGGTTGGAGTGAAACTTGCCCTCATCCACATAACATGATTTCAATCTCATCACGCCTTCGCGTTTCGATAAGCCATATTGACCTTCAGCTTTCAGCTTTCTGAATCGCTCATAAAGTTGTTTGATGGTATTTTCCTTGCCCCCGATTTGCGTCTCTCCGCTCAGGCAGCTTTCGAATTGAAAAATCGCCTCTGTCTTTCCGTCGGCGAAGAGTTGCAACGCCGATTTGTCATCGAGCGGAATCCCGGAAATGTCGATCTTCTCGCCCGTCTCGCGCTCGATTGATTTCAAGCAATCTTCGATGATCGTCAGAGTGGTGAGCGCGAGGAAGTCCATCTTCAACATCCCGACTTTTTCCAGATCGGTCATCGTGTACTGAGTCGTTATTTCATCCCGCGACGTTTTCGATACAGGCACAAGCTCGTGAAGCGGCTTAGGCGCGATGACCACGCCCGCAGCATGAACGGACGTATGCCGCGAACATCCTTCGAGCTTTCGCGCTATATCTATAACGTCCTTCACGCGCTGATCCGTATTCATTGCTTTTTTCAAATCGGGATTCATCTCAATCGCTTTGTCAATAGAGATGTTGCGCCCGCGCACAGGGGGAGGGATCATCTTGGCTATCTTGTCGACTTCCGAGTAAGGCATCTCCATCGCGCGACCGACATCCTTGATGGCCGCCTTCGACGCAAGGGTTCCGAATGTGCTGATCTGTGCGACGTGATCGCGCCCGTAATAATCAGCCACGTAATCGATAACCTTCTGTCGACCTCGCACGCAAAAATCGATATCGATGTCGGGCATCGAGACTCGCTCGGGATTGAGGAAACGCTCGAACATCAGTTCATACTGAAGCGGATCGACGTCGGTGATCTTCATCGAATAAGCCACGATCGAACCTGCCGCCGAGTTGTGAACGGCAAAAGAAGAAGTTTGATATGTGTGATCTTCATCGACTGTGAGATCGAAGACTTCCTTAACGCCGGTCACCTCTTCCATCGCGCGAACCCTCAACAGGATTCCATCTTCGACAGACCTCCAGACGTACTGCGCCGCTTTAGAGTGCGCTCCGAGCCGTTGAGCCAGTCGTTCGTCTTTGGCTATCGTGATGACGTAGCTTGGTTGAACATGAAATCGCTTATCTGTCCTGTCATATTTATGAAGAGACGCTGGAATCCCGCATCTCCAGGCGAGGAAACGAATCTGATCGGCAAGCGTCCGTGATACGGTTGTCGCGGTGTATTTGCTCTGCTGGGAATTGCCTACGCTCCCATCGCCTGACCAGTAGCCCGCAAGCACATCAAGCACAGGCTCAACAGGCAACTTCAAGACGAAATCAGGCATGTGTTTTGTCTCAGGCGTGCATTGATAATAAGGAAAGATCGTTCGCCAGTATGCAATCAGCGCCCTGCTGCGCACGACCATCTGTGTAAGCTTGCGGCCATTGGCCGCGTGGCGGACGATAGGAGTTAGTCCGATTGATTCAAAAAACTCAACTGCTTCTTTCAGCCCTGCTTTATCATCCGAATGAAAGCACAAACCAAGTACCCTGTCGCTGTCCGAGCGAAGCCAGCCATCGGCTATCCAACGACCGACTATACGGAAGAATCTGCTGTCAGGGTTTATGAATCTGGCTATTCGCGTTGTTGCGTGCGCCTGTTTGCCCACCCAGTCGCGCCAGCTATCGATATCGCCGAACTGCGGCTCCACATAATCCCTCACCATAGCCGCTGCTCTATCGTGACGCGGACTGGCTTTTGTGGGAGTGTGATTTTGAGCGATGAAACGAACGCTGTTTCTGCTTACTCCCGTAAGACGACTGACATCGCGCAGAGAGTATGTGAAAGACTTGTTGATAGGCCGTTCCTCTTCTACGTAGTGTTCTTCGATTCGAACCAAAGAATTATCAATAGTCGCCGCCAAGTCTATCTTCTCAGCAGGGAGGACATCTATTTTGGGTGTTGGCACAAAGACCCAATCGCCGGGCTTTAACTCGCCAGCAGGCAGCCACTCCAAATTGCCATGAGGTTCTTCCCATTGTCGTGTGGCTTCTCTCGTCGAATCGGCAATATCGCGAAGCCACCTTTCGGGCCTGACCCCGCGTTCGGCCAGCACTTTGTGGTCTTTTGTGAGCGTCACCCCGCTCGACTCTCCGTAGAAACATTTCAATCGCATCAGCGTTTCGTTCACAGGGTAGCGGTGCAGGTTCTTTACTTTAAGAGCGCGCCCGGTGTGAGAGCGAACCCTGTCTCCGATCTGTACCTGAGATATTGGCTTCGTTGAGCCGTCTTCCATAACGATAGGCACACTGCCATCCAGACAGCCACGGCCCGGCCCGACCGGAATCTGATTATTCCTCGCGAAATCGATGAAATCCCAGACGATCAGAAAATAACCGGCAAAGCCCATCTGCGTAATGATCCCGATCTCGTGTTCGAGCCGCTGGCTATAATCATCATAATCATATTTTCGATCCTGTCGCGATTTGATCGCTTCCCATCGCTCTTCGAAACCGCGACGCGCGACCTTCGCGAAATAGCTATCGGTCGTCTCGCCTTCAGGCACGCGATAGCGGGGCAGGTGATTCTGACCTTTGGGCAATTCAAGCTCGCACATCTCGGCTATCGCTACGGTGTTGAGAAGAGCTTCGGGCATGTCTTTGCCGAATATCATCCACATCTCTTTCGCCGAGCGGACATAGAACTCGCCTTCTTTGTATTTCAGCCCGCGCTTTTCATTGACCGTCTTGCCCGCGCCAATGCAAACGAGTATGTCGTGCGCGCGCCAGTCGTCTCGATTCAGATAATGACAGTCGTTCGTAGCCGCGAGCGGTATCCCCGTTCTCTTCGATAGCTCGATCATTCCCGGTATGACTGTTCCTACTTCTTCTTCCAATCCGTGATTCTGAACTTCGAGGTAGTAATTGCCTTTGCCCAGAATGTCTTCGAATTCCTTCGCGCGCCGCGCCGCTTCTTCATATTTATTCGTGAGCAGCAACGAGGACGGCACGCCTGAAAGACACGCCGACAGCCCGACTATTCCTTCGCTGTGCTGGGCGAGAAGCTCTTTATCGATTCGCGGCTTGTAGTAATACCCCTCGGTGAAGGACAGGGAAGAGAGTTTTACGAGGTTTTGATAGCCCGTGAGATTTTTCGCCAGCAGGATGATGTGATTCATCCCTCGCTCGCTTCCTTCCCCGCCTCGGTCTGTGTGTTTGCCGCGGGCGATATAGGCTTCTATCCCGACGATGGGTTTTATTCCCGACCCTTTCATCTCGTTGTAAAACGAGATCGCGCCGTAGAGATTGCCGTGGTCTGTTAAGGCGACGGCTCGCATACCTAATTCCTGTGCGCGTCGGGCCAGAGGTTTTATCTGTATCGCTCCGTCGAGCAGGCTGTAATCGCTATGAAGGTGAAGATGCACGAAGTCTTTTTCATTCATGGCCGGTTTGATAGCTCTGGGAGCTTACGCGAGCAGGCTCCGCATGGTTGAAAGTCCACGTTTAATTTATCGAAAAATTCCTGAAGTCGAACTCGATCAGGTCGCTTGTGCGCGACCGGAATATAACACAGCCGGACGAAAAGTGTACACCACAAATTGTAGAGGGTTGTTTTCGATCCTCAATATGTGGGATGGCTCAGGAAATCGCTTCGTGGGCCGCCGCTTCCCACTCCGCGTAGAGGTTTTCCAAACGAGCAGTAATTTCCCTCTGGCGATTACTGATTTCGGCGTACTCTGCGGCTCCCCAGTCGGGCGCAGGGTTAGAAAGTTTTTCCGCTAATGCTTTCGATTCGGCTTCGAGTCCGGCGATATCTTTTTCTATTTCTTCGACCGACCGGCGACGCTCTTTAGACTGCGCTTTGCGAGGACGGGCTGCCTGCGACGCTCGCTTCTTCGGCCTTTGCTCTTCGAGTCCGGCCTCTGCCTTCACTCGCTGCTCGTGATAATCCGAGTAACTGCCTATGTGATAAGTGGCCGAGCCTTTTTCGAAATGAAGAATCTCGGTCGCAATCTTATCGAGGAAATAACGGTCGTGAGAAACTGTTATTATAGTGCCGGGATACTGGGCCAAAGCAGTTTCCAGAGCCTCACGCGAGGGGATGTCGAGATGATTGGTCGGCTCGTCGAGTATCAGGACGTTCGCGCGGCTGTGGATGAGTTTTGCAAGCGCGAGCCTGCTTTTTTCTCCTCCCGAAAGCGCCGCGACCATTTTATAAACGTCATCGCCCGTGAAGAGAAACCTAGCGAGATAGCTGCGCAACTCTCCCACAGTTGCGCGCGGCGCGACCGAGGCCATCTCTTCTATCGCTGTGACCGAAAAGTTGAGGCTCGATAACTCCTGATCGAAATATTCCACATCGACATTCGCGCCCCAAGTGTAGCCGCCCGCCACGGGGTCGAGATCGCCGTTGATCGTTTTCAGGAAAGTCGTTTTCCCCGATCCGTTCGGGCCTATAATCCCAAGCCGTTCGCCGCGACGAATCAGAAACCTTAGCCCCGATGCCAGCGGTTTCGCGTAGCCTATGCTGAGGTCGCCGACTGCCAGCACGTTGTCTCCTGCGCGGGCGACATTCTGAAAATTGAAGTTTCCGGTTTTTTCTTCCCGCACCGCATCGACTCTTTCCATCCTTTCAAGCATGTTGCGACGCGACTTGGCCTGTTTGGTCTTCTGGCCCGCGATATTGCGGCGAATGAAATCCTCGGTTCTGTTGATGAGTTCCTGTTGCTGCTCGTACTCGCGCGCCTGCTGAAGCCTTCTTTCTTCGCGCTGTTTGACATAAGCAGTGTAATTGCCCGTGTAGACATGTGCGCGGCCCCCGTCTATCTCGACTATTTTCGTCGCCGTTCGGTCGAGCAGGAATCGGTCGTGCGAGATTATCACGAAAGCTGTTTTGTACTCGGCGAGAAAATTCTCAAGCCATTCGACGGCATCTACATCGAGATGATTCGTAGGCTCGTCCAAAAGCAGAAGGTCAGGCTCCGTGAGCAGAAGCTTTGCCAGTTGCAGTCGCGCTTTCTGCCCGCCACTCAACTGATCGGTCGGCCTTGAGAACTCATCCTGTCGGAATCCGAGTCCCGCGATGACCGCTTCGGCTCTCGCGCGAAAGGTGAAGCCTCCACCCATCTCGTAGCGATGACGCAAATCCGCATAAGCGTGCATCACTTCTTCGAGCGATTCACTCCCGTGGTCAGCCATCTCGTGTTCGAGCCGTTCGATCTCAGCTTCCATCGAAACCAATTCGGTGAAGACCGAGATGGCTTCTTCTCTCACGCTCAAAGCGCCGCTCAGTTGAGGTTGTTGATCGAGTACGCCGAGGCGAAGCCCGCGGACGAATATGACCTCGCCGCGATCAGCTTCTTCGATTCGGGCGAGCAGTCGAAAGATAGTCGTCTTGCCCGCGCCATTTCTTCCGACGAGTCCCATTCGCTCGCCGGGATTGACCTGAAAAGTCACCCCGCCGAGGACTTCATGCGCGCCGTAGGATTTATAAACGTCTTCGAGGCGAAACAGCATGGCGGTGGTCGGTGGTCAGTGATCGGTGGTCGGTGGTCAGAATGAATTGCTGTTCTTGACATCGATCTAAAGAAAAAGAGTCAAAGCGAGAACTATCAACCGACCACTGATCACCGACCACCGTCTCATTTGCGGTTTGAGTTGGCTGACGAATTGGAATTCGTCGTTGAAGCGGGAGCCGCTTTGTTTTCATTCTCGATGCGCTGCTGCGGCTGACTCTGAACGGATTCGAGCAATGCAGACGGACGCAACTCGACCATAGTCTTAGGTTCATTGAATATCCGTTCGGCCAGATGATTCTTGATGTTCGCCTCCTGCAGGGCGACTATGCGAAGAGCGCCAAGAAGAATATCCTGCCTCTGCTTGGTGATCGCATCGACTATGCTCTTGCGAACTTCGACATCATTGAGCGTATAACTTCTCGGCGTTTCCTGCTTCTCGTTGACCTTGAAGATATACCACCGATTTCCCAGGTTGATAGGCTCAGTGGATTGCCCTGCGCTCATTTGCATGAATCGTTGCGGCAACTCCGGTTTGGCGGCGAACTGACTTTTGAGTTGTTCCTCATCAAAAAAACCGATGTTGCCTGATTGCAAAGCGGATGTGTCTTCGCTTCTTTTTTGGGCAATCGTTGCGAAATCCGAGCCGCCTTTGAGTTGTTCATGAATGGCCTTGATTTTATTCGCAGCCTCAGTGTCGCTCTTGGCGTCGTCGAGAGCGCCATTATCCACCGGGTCTGCGACGATGACTGCGAGATTGACCCCGCGCCCCCTCCTGAACTGCTCTTTGTTTTCGTTGAAGGCCTTTTCGATTTCACTATCAGTCGGCTGGGTCACACGGGATTTCTCTTTTTCAGTAAGCTCGTTTATGGCAAGCCCGCGGCGAATCTGATCGCGGACTTCCTGCTCTGTAAGTCCGGCCTTTTTGAGTTGCTCCTGGAATTGCTCTTCCGTGAGACCAGCCTTTTGCTTCTGAACGGCCTGATTCACTTTGGCGTCATCGGGGACGAGGCTCTCTTTCTGGGCCTTCTGGTAAAGAGCCTCTTCTTCGATCAGTTTGTCGAGTACAGCGAGCCGCGCCGTGATGATTTGAGCGGGGGAGAGCGTCGCTCCGCCGCCCTGCGCTTCGAGTTGCTGCTTGACGACTATGTCGACTTGCTTGATGGTGATGTCCTTCGAGCCGACGCGGGCCGCGACTTCGCTCGACGGATCGGCGTCATTGCCTCCGCACGCGACCGCAAACATCGCGGATGCCAGAATCAGAATAAGGGAAATGGTTTTCGTTGAACGAAACACGTTTTTGCTCCTTCGCGAAAAAGGTTTGACGGGCGCGTCAAGGCCCATGTTAAACTTCGCTTTTGTCTTCATACCAAAAATAACCCGGAGGTATAACATAATGGCAAAGCGTTGTGATGTATGCGGCAAAGGGCCTCAGTTCGGCAATCGAGTCAGCCACGCCAACAACCGCACCCGTCGTCGTTTCGACCCTAATCTTCAGCCCGTCAGGGCTGTAGTGAGCGGTCACGTCGAGCGCATTCGAGTCTGCACCCGCTGCCTGAAAGCGGGCAAAGTAGTCAAAGCCGCCTGATTGAGTTGAGTGTTGGGGATCAAGCGATCCTCAACACCTACAACAACGCAATCACATCTATCTCAACTCGCGCATCCCGTGGCAGCCGCGCCGCCTCGACCGTAGACCTCGCAGGCGGAACCTCTCCGAAGAACTTCCCATAGGTTTCATTCATTTCGGCGAAATCGTTCATGTCTTTCAAAAACACAGTCGTCTTCACCACCCGATCAAGAGAACTCCCGGCAGCCTCAAGCACAGCCTTGAGGTTATTGAGTACGCGCTCGGTTTGCTGGGCGATTGTGCCTGTGATGAGTTGTCCTGTCGCGGGATCGAGAGGTATCTGACCTGATGCGAAAACGAATCCGCCAGCTTTTATCGCCTGCGAGTATGGCCCTATGGCCGAAGGGGCATTGTCGGTCTGAACGCGGTCTTTCATCCTTGCCTGACTCCACAGATAAGAATCGACTGCCTCGTTGAAATTGCAGATTATCTCAAATGAATTCGCGGTTGTCCACCGGGGAGTCCGGCAATTTGCCGAGCCTCGAACGTATGAAAAGGGTGATTCGGGATGAGCTTTTGACAGTGGGTTGCCGTTATTGTTCTGTGTCGGGCAGACGCGCGCTTTTATCAGCGGCGTTTGCTCGCCCTTCATGTACACTTGTAAGACTCGCTGATAATGATGCTACTTCCTCGTTGACCCATCCCAATCCCAGACACTTCCAGCAGATGATTACATCCCAATGCTGCCCCAATAAAAAGGCTTTTCCTGTTTCCTTACAATCAAGGCAGGGCTTCGCGTCATCTGTTCGTTTCGGAATCAGTTCTTTCAACTCAGGGTATTTCTCGCTGCCTGAGATCAGGGCGATAGTTTGAAACACCATCTCGATCTCGTTTTCAAAGTTCGTACTCGCACCGTCCCAGAAAACAAACGATCCGTCAGGGCGGATGGCTATGTAGCCGCTCATATGAGAGAAGATCGGCTGAGCGTTTTGCGTCGCAGCGATTTCATGAAAGTCCGCTCCTGATGGGTGCGCAAACCTTGCCTTCGAATCAGCAATGATTTCGTCAATTCTTCTTTGGATTCGTTCTGCCAGCGACATCGTAATCACCAAAGACGCCCATCGCTTAGGTTCAGCCGCTTGCCGAGTCAGATGGAACCGCCGGTTGCGCGCTCGATATATGAAACTGCATATACGCCAGTATGATCGGAAGCCCTAGCTCAAGGACGGTCATCACGATGAAAAACGTGTTCGGCAGACCCACCGTTAGCATGGAGACGATACGCGCCAGACCGCCGACGAAAAATGTGAGCATCAGGAAGTAGACGACCCTGGCTTTATGCTCAACCTCTCTCACGCACCAGAGCAAGGCCGCACCGTATGCCAAAAACAACGTCGCATAAAAACGATCTTCGCTGTCCATCGTGGTATTCACCGGAATAGAACCGGGAATAGCTGCGGGGCCGAGGACGATGTGGAGCAGAGAAATGAAAATGGCCGTAGCTCCAAAAAGAGCAAGGAGAATCTGAAGCGTTCTGCGCATGAATCTCTCCTGATGACTGACGGGCCTTTCCCGATTCTAATCAAGTCTCGACAGGCTCGCCCGTCATTCGCTCGACATCGATCACTCCCTTGACGGACTTGACTGCGCTGATGATTTTCTCCAGATGCTTGAGGTCGAATATCTCAGCCGTGATCGTGAGCCTTCCGTGTCCCTCCGTATCGACCGAAGCGCGAATGTCTAAAATGTTCGTCCCGACTCCGGCGATTGCCTGTGTCACATCGGCGACCATGCCGGGGCGGTTTTCGGTGATGAGTCGGATCGTCACAGGGTATGCGTCGGGGTTGGCTCCGTCCGATTTGGCCCAATCGACTTCGATTATTCGTTCAGGATTGACCAGGAGAGAAGCGGCGTTGGGACATCTTTGGGAATGCACCGCCACGCCTTTTCCTCGCGTGATGTAGCCGAGCAATGCTTCTCCCCGAATCGGATTACAGCAGCGGGCGCGATAAACCATTATGTCGTCTATGCCTTTGACTACTATACGATCCTGAAGTCCGAGGACTTTCTTGACGACCTGTTTGAAGGTGGGGCGCTTCTCTTCGTTGATCTCACTGGCGCGGTCAGGGGGAAGCAGTTTTGCGATGACGTTTCGCGGCATCACCTTGCCATAGCCTATGGCGGCGAGCAGATCGTCTGCCCTCGCGCAGCCGTAGTCGGGCGCGATGCGATCCATATCTCCGTTCGATAGAATCTTCTTGAGGTTTATCCGAAAGCGGTCAGCCTCTTTCTCGAAAACCTTCCGGCCCAGATCGATTGCTGTCTGTCTCTCGTTTTCAGCCAGATAGTGACGAACCTTCGAACGCGCCCGCGAGGTTTTGAGGAAATTCATCCAGTCGCGCGACGGGCGCGAAGAAGGCGAAGTCAGTATTTCGACCACATCGCCGTTTCTCAACTGATAGCGCAGAGGCACTATTCTTCCGTTGACTTTCGCGCCGTTGCAGGAAAGCCCTACTTCGGTGTGAATGGAAAAGGCGAAATCGATGGGGGTCGCTCCCTTTGGCAATTCGATGACTTTACCCTTAGGCGTGAAGCAGTAGACATCCTTCGGATAAAGATCGAGTTTGAGCGAATCGAGAAACTCGCGCGAATCCTTGACCTCGCGTTGCCACTCGACAAGGCGTTTTAGCCACATGAAAGCCTGATCCTCGTCGGTGTGAGTGCCGCGCCGACCCTCTTTGTATTTCCAGTGCGCGGCGATGCCCTCTTCAGCTATCAGGTGCATCTCGGCGGTGCGAATCTGCACTTCGAAGGGCTGCCCGCCGTCGCCGACTACGGATGTGTGAAGCGATTGATAAAAGTTCTCGCGCGGTATGGCTATCCAGTCCTTGAATCGCGTCGGTATCGGTTTCCATGCGTGATGGATCACTCCGAGCGCGGCGTAGCAGTCTTTGACCGATTCGGTGATGAGCCGCACTGCGACCAGATCGTAAACCTGATCTATGGTGATGCGCTGGCGTTTGATCTTCTGATAAATGGAGAAGAGCCGCTTGATCCGCCCCTCGATCTGCATAACCTCTATCTTGGATTCGGCCATCATCTCCGTGATTTTTTTCTTTATCTCGTCGAGGAACGATGCCAGCCGCAGGCGACGGCTCTCGATCAACTCGGTAAGTTTGGCGTATTCCTCCGGCTCAAGGTATTTGAAGGCGAGGTCTTCAAGCTCTCCTCTCACACGGGCCATACCCAGGCGGTGAGCGATGGGAGCATAGACATCGAGAGTTTCCTGAGCTATGCGACGGCGCTTTTCGGTGGCGAGGTATTGAAGCGTGCGCATGTTATGGAGCCGGTCGGCGAGTTTGACCAAAATCACCCGCACATCATCGACCATAGCAAGCAGCATCTTGCGCATGTTGAGAGCCTGTTGCTCTTCCGCCGAAGCGTGTTTGAGCTTTGAAATCTTCGTCAGCCCGTCGACTAGATGAGCGACCTCCTCTCCGAAATACTCCTCGATGGTTTCAATCCGGGTGCCGGTGTCTTCCACTATATCGTGAAGCAGCCCCGTCACTACACAGATGGGATCGAGTTTGAGATCGGCGAGAATGTTAGCGACTTCGAGGGGATGAACGAGGTAAGGTTCGCCTGATTTGCGCACCTGACCGCGATGCTCGCGGGCGGAGAAGAGATAAGCGCGGCGCAGCATTTCAAGATCGGCAGTCGGGTGCTGCTGGCGAACCTTGTCGATTATTTCCTCGAATCGAATCATAAAAGAAAAAGGGCGGCGCGAACGCCACCCTCGATTCTAGCACAGGAAGAAAGCCGCCGTCGGAGCAATCTAACTCGACTGCTGTGTTTTCTGTTTTTGAAGTTGCAGGTAAGTATCTTCCATCTTCTTGACCTGCTCCTTCAATACATTCTGTTTCGTCGGATTGGTTTCCACCTTCAACTCTTCCAGGAAGACGAGCTTCTCATAGAAGTAGGCATCGGCATATTGCGGATCGACTGCGATCGCCTTGTTGAGATACTCGTGCGCCTTTCGAATCAGATCCTTCATCCTTTCCTGCGCTTCAGGCGGGATAGGTTGCTTGCGGGCGATGTAAGGCGCGCTCACCTGACGATAACACTCCTCCCAGTAATCAGCCCCGATCTTATGATAAACGATGGCTTTCGTGCTGGCAGAGGCTCCGGGAAGCTCGCCCCGTTTGAGGACGGTTTCGCGGCCCTTCTCAGTGTAAAGATCAGCCTTGTCGGGAGCCACACGCGCCAGTGTTTCATAGACATTGGCCTGAAAAGCCAGCGCCTTATCGACCGCATCGTGGTTGGATTGATTGCTCTTGATTATGGTCTCATAAGCTTCTATGGCTTTGAGTCCCAAATCTTCGGTTAGCTCCTGATCGAAGCGCGAGTTGAGTGCGCGCGCATAGAAAAGCTGCGCATTGGCCAGATCGGGACTCAGTTTCATCGCGAATTCGAACTTCTCCTGAGCCGCTTCATAACGACCCTTGTTGAACTCGCGAGCGCCGTCGTTGAGGCTGGCCTTCGCGCGAAGCTTATTGATGACGCATCCCGGAGTAAGGGTGATTGCGACGATCAACGCTGTCGTCAGTAAAAGATACTTTCTCTTATCCAAAGCGACTTCCTCCTGTGCTATTCCAGATAGTCAATCTGTAGCCCTATGGGTTGGGCGCCCGCGCCCTTGAGCACATCTATCACATAGACGATGTCGCCGTAGGGTTTATCTTTGGGCGCTTTCAAAAACACCGCTCGGTTATCGCTCGGTCTCTGCTCGAGGAGTTCCTTCAGCACTTTGCCCAGATCGATCAAAGCGTAAGGCTTCGAGTTGAGCTCGACCATCTGATCGAGAGCAAGGCCCGTTTTGACATCGACCATCAGCAGGTCAGCCGGAGGCACAGCCGCGTTTTTATCATCTTCCTGCGGCTTTTGAGGTATCTGAGATTCGAACTTGGCTTCCTTCTGCGGCTGGATGACCATGAAGATGATCAGCAAGACCAGAAGCACGTCGATGAGCGGCGTGACGTTGATGTTTGGAGGCGCAAGCCCCAGTTTTCTACTGCCCGGTATTTCTTCAGCTTCACCGTGTGCCATACTTTTTCAAGCCGCCTCCGGCCTCTGGCCTCTGGCGACATCCTCCCTCGGTTTGAAAAGTTTTGGGGCCTATAAAGCCCGTCCATCCCCCTACTGGCTCGACTCGCCCGTTCCTTCCTTTTCCTTCTCCGACACCAACCCGATCCTCTCGAACTGGGCTTCTCTGATCTTGTCGATCACCTCGACGACCAGGCCGTATTTGACCAGCTTTCCGGCCTTGATGTAAACGACCTGATCCTCTTGCTTTTTGTCCTTGAGCATATTCCTGATCCTCTGCCCAAGGTCTTCGAGAGGCACCGGATCGCGCCCGATATATATCTTGTTTCCCTCCGTGCCGCCCGGAATAGCGACGACGGCTGAAGTGTCCTTGATGATGTTCGGGTCGGGATCGGGATATTTCGATTTCGGCAGCACGACGCTGACCCCGCTCTGCAGCAGGGGCGCTACGACCATGAAGATGATCAGCAGCACCAGCATCACGTCTACCATCGGCGTTACGTTGATGTCGGCGACGAATTTATTGTCGCCCTCTCCGCTTCCTACTGCCATGCTCATAGCATCACCTCAATTCGCGGCGCTTGATGAAGTAATCGATCAACTCTGAAGAAGAGTTGTCCATTTCGATGGTGAAGGATTCAACCTTGTTCTGGAAGATGTTGAATGCCCACACTGCCGGGATCGCCACCAGAAGTCCGAACGCGGTTTCGATCAGAGCTTCCGATATTCCGCCCGCGACCGCCGAGATGCCCGTTCCTTCAGCCGATTTCATACCCTGAAAGGCATTGATGATGCCGACGACCGTTCCCAGCAATCCCACGAACGGAGCCGTCGAGCCGATGGTCGCCAGTCCCGATAGACCGCGCTTGAGTTCGGCAGTCTTGAGGGCGGTCGCTCTTTGAAGAGCGCGGCGCGCGGCGTCCATCGTCGTGCCGGGTATGTCGGCCCCCGCCTGATGGGCCTGAAATTCCTGAAGGCCGGCGTTGACGACCATAGCCAGATGAGATTTCTTGTGGCGGTCACTTATGGCTATGGCTTCATCTATACGGTTTTCGCGAAGAGCCTGCGCGACTTTAGGCGCGAACTGGCGGGACTGGTTTTTGGCCGCGTTGAAAGTGAGCCATCGCTCGACCATCACGGCGATTGAGTACATGCTCATCAGGGCGAGGACGATTGCGACGACAATCGCGGGCCATTCCATTTTCTGGATCATGCCCCACAGCGAGAAGTCCTCTGTCTGGGCTGAGCTTTCCTGGAACAAAACGAGGGCGAGCTTCGAGCCCGCGAGCCAGATATTTGTCAGTAGCATCGGTAGAAACCCTCCAAAGTCAATTTAGTTTTAATCCTCTGAGAGCCGGAAGCTCGAGGGCTTCTGGCTGTTGAAAAAAGAAAAAGGTTACGGCGTAAAGTTGAAGGTGATCGTGCCGATTACCTTCACCGGCTGACCGCTCAACAGAGTGGGTCTGAACTTCCAGCCCCGCGCCGCTGCAACGGCGGCATCTTTGAGCAGCGGATGGCCCGACATAGGGCGGGCGGATATGACGTTGCCATCCTCGTCTATGGTGATTTCGACGACGACCGCGCCCGACACTCTTGCCGCTTTCGCAAGCGGCGGATAAGGCGGTTGCGTGCGACGTGTGGCTTCGCCCGAAAGCACGCCTCCCGATTTGCGAATCATCTTGGGCGGCTCAGGCTTCTTCTCCTCAGGCGGAGGCGGAGGCGGAGGCGGCGCGTCGGTCGGTGAGCCTACCAGCCCTCCCGGAACCCCTCCCGGAACCCCTCCCGGAACTCCTCCCGGAACCCCGCCTTCAACCCCGCCTGTTACTCCCTGCCCTGTATTGATGACGGGCGGAGCCGTTGAAGGAGGTTTGATCTCCTTGGGCGGCTCTTTGGCCGAGACGAAACCTGTGGGGGCTTCGATCTTCACGACCTTCTGCTGAACAGGAGCCGGAGCAGCCGGAGGAGGAGGAGGAGGAGGCGGCGGCGGCGCGGCCAGCAGTGTGACCTGCTCATCCGTCGTGCCGAGACTCGCGTTGATGAGCAGGATGCCGGTCGTGGCGACTATCAGGAAAGCCAGCGTCGCCCAAATGCCCATCGTGTCGAAGAAGTATATGAGACGATCATCGCCTACGCGATTGGGAGACGATTCGACTAACTGCCCGAACATCATCGGCGCTGACTGCTCCTTCGTCAACACGGCGGGCGTTGCCTGCACCGCATGAACGATAGGGCCTATTATCAACGCCAGCCCTATGGGCAGCAACAGCACCATCCCATTGTCAAAGGGCCTGTCGTAAGTCCACCATACGACGAGCGAAGCCTCCGCAAAGAAAATTGCGAAGGTGCCATACATCCACCACAACGCCAGACTGCGCCCCTTCTTTTTGGCGATCATCGCCGGCACAAACCCCACGGGCAAAGCTATGGCGATGAGCACGAGCAGGGACAGCAGCAATGAGACCACTAAATCTATTTGCTCGGACATCTGAGTACCTCCGAAATAGTCGATGAGGGGAAGGCCCTCAGCCTCCGCCCTGCGCTAAAGTGTGAGCGATTGAAACTCACGCTGCCTCAAGGAGACGCCGCCTCGTCGGAGACGGACTTGCCGGAAAATGACTGTGATTTCTTTTTAAAACCAGACCTGCCACAGGCAAGCATAATGCCCGCCTTCCCGCTGCTCAAACTTCAACCTGTTTCACTAGAAAGCTGGTCTGAAGACCGGCAGAGTCTACTACTCGCCTTCCCGTTGAGTCAAGCTCTCAGGCTCCTTTCGGGAGTCGAAGGCGGAAGCTTTGCGCTCCACGTGTTTTGACACCAGCCGAATAATTTTTGTTCCCGGCTCTCTTTGATAAAAACAGAAATCAAAGCTCTGAAAACGCGCGGCTCGCGCGCTGGTCTCACGCATTCGAGAATGACCTGACTCCTGAAATCCGGCGCAAGGTCGCGCGCTCCCAGGGTTCGTTGTCAAGTTACTTCAGCCCTACTCTAAACTTTTGCGAGCGTACTCTCGCTCGAACGCGCTTTGGCCTGAGCAGCTTTCTTCTTCTCTCTCCCGCTGATCCAGTATTGCCACCACATCATGATCGGACTCGCAATGGCTATCGTCGAGTATGATCCGATTATGATGCCTATGGTGAGCGCGAGCCCGAATCCCCGCAACACGTCGCCGCCGAAAAGCACTATCGCAACTACAGAGAGAAACGTCAGCCCGGAGGTGATGACCGTGCGCGACAGAGTCTGATTGATCGAATCATTGGCCAAAGTGACGAGCGGGTCGCGGCGACGCAATCGGAGGTTCTCGCGTATGCGGTCGAATATGACTATCGTATCGTTCATCGAATAACCGACGAGCGTCAGCAGCGCGGCAATGACGGTCAGGCTTATCTCTTCGCCGAGCATGCTGAATATGCCGAGCGTCACCATCACATCGTGAAATACCGCAAGCACTGCCGCCACGCCGTAAATCCATTCGAAGCGAAACGCTATATAAAAGAGCATCCCGGCGAGCGCCGCCAGCGTGACGTAAATGGCTCGATTGCGGAGATCCTCTCCGACCTGCGGCCCGACCACATCCGCAGACAGCACGGCGAAACTCCCCGTAGTGAAGTATGTCTTCATCTTGTCGAGCAGTTCGGCTGACACGTCCTGATGCTGAATTTCCTCGATTGCGCCGATCACTCCTTTGCGATTCTGGCGGTAATCGACTATCGCTTTAGCCGCCTTTTTGTAAACGTCCGCCGAGCCTGAAGACTCCAGCGGATTGATTCGATTGAAAGAGTCTTCGATTGCTTTGTCGCCCGACAGATTGAGGTCGATTTTTCCGACATAGAAGCGATCCAAAAGCGCACGCCTGACTCTCTCCTGATCGAATCCCTGTTGCATGTTGGGAGCCACGAGCGTCATCGACTGAATGGCGCTGATGTTGGAGATGAAGCCCTTGTTTTGCTGATCGCGAAGAGCGACTATCTGATCGCCGATCAATCTGTACGGGTGTGCGCCCGCGAATACCTGCTTGTTGATCTGAAGCGGATCGACCTGACGGAGTTCCTGCTCGATGCCTTCGGCGTCAATAGAGTTGATGTTGACTTTGCCGACGGCGACTTCGCCTTCGCTGCCCAACTTTTGCAGCGCTTTGATTATGGCGCGCTTGTCCTCGTCGACCCTTCGCTCGGCTTCGCTTCCTGCCGAAAGCTGCGGCGAGCGTATGAGCAGTTCGTTCGGATTGTTGGCATCGGGTTGAAGCGTCACTTTGTTGGTGTCTATACCGACTTCGCCCATGGCGCTGCGAATATCGGCAAGGCTGGGAGCCTGCTCGAATCGGACTATCATCAGCGTGCCGCCCGTGAAGTCAACTCCGAGGTTGAACCCGCGCACCTGCACCGAAATCGCCCCGGCGAGCAGCAGAACTATAGTTATCGCTATGAAGTGTTTCTTTGCCGCTATCCAATTTATCTTAGGTTCGCTGAAAAGCTCGATCATTATGTCCTCAGTATGTGAAAAGGTGAACGCTTCAAATTTTCGCTCTTGCCTCTTACTTCGAAAATCGGCGCAAGCTGAAATCTTGCGTTGCTGCTCAGAGCGAAGCTCGATCCGGCAGATCGCGTTTCATCCCGCGCTAAATGCTCAGTGTCTCGACTCTCACTCTGCGGTTGAGGTGCCACATATAAATCGTTTTTGACACGAAGACCGCCGTGAACAGATTGACTATCAGACCGGCAACGAGCGTGACGGCGAATCCGCGAATCGGGCCTGTGCCGAAGACGAACAGAAAGACCGCCGAAACTATCGTCGTGATGTGCGTGTCGATTATGGTCAGAAACGCCTTGTCGAATCCCACTTCGACGGCGGATGCCACGACTTTTCCGTTGCGCAGTTCCTCGCGTATGCGCTCAAATATGAGTACGTTCGAATCTACTCCCATGCCTATGGTCAGTATCACGCCCGCGATTCCGGGAAGCGTAAGCACCGCTCCGAAGGTCATCAGCGCAAGCAGCAGCAGGAGATTTAGTACGAGCGCCACGACCGCGTTGACGCCAGACATCCTGTAATAAAAGAGCATGAAAAGGACGACCGCCACAAGCCCCACTATCGAAGCGGTCACGCCCTGACGAATCGAATCCGCGCCGAGCGAAGGGCCTACCGTCCGCTCTTCCAGATAAACCGCTTTGGCCGGAAGCGCGCCCGAACGCAGCACGAAAGCGAGGTCTTCAGCCTGCCGCTCCGTAAATGCTCCGGTTATTCGCCCGCTATCGGTGATTCGCGATTCAATAGTAGCAGCGGATTTGATCTCGTTGTTGAGGACGACGGCCAGATAATCGCCCACATGTTTTCCTGTCGCTTCGCCGAAGCGCGACGCTCCGTCTCTGGCCAGCCTGAAGCCGATTTCGTATCGGCTGCTGCCCTGCGCGCTGCGATGCGCTTCCGCATCGCGCATATCGATGCCAGTGACGATGGGATTTTTTTCAGTGATGAGATAGCCTTCCCTCGGGGCGCCGGCATCGCTCACGCGCTCGCGATAGAAGAGAACTTCAAACGGCCCGCCCGCGAGTCCATTGGCCACAGTTTCAGCGGCTTCTTTGGTCGGGAATGGATTAAGCTGATTTGCGGTCGTTTGTTGAGTGCCTGTGGCGATGAGTCTTATTTCCAGATTGGAATCGGCGTTGAGCAGGTTTTTGACTCTTTCCGGGTCATCTACACCGGGCATCTGGACGAGGATTTGATAAGTCCCTTCGGCCCCGTGGCGCTGAATGGTCGGTTCGGTCACACCGTAGGCATTGACGCGGAGATCGATAGTTTGAAGCGCCGAATTGGTCGCCTGCTCGCGCATTCGATTCTGCTCAACGGGGTCGAGCGAGAAGACTATCGTTTTGCCCCTCTCGATTGCCGTCCACCCCTGCCCGAAATCGACAGCCTGAAGCTCGCCTATGATATCGCTGTTCTTCGAGGTATCGGGTACGGTGACGGTTATTTCGGCTGTGCCTGTGCGCTCGACGTTCTCGACGGGCCAGCCTTTTTCCTCGAGCTTGGCTTTGGCCGCTTCGACGTTCTGGTCTGTTTTCTTGCTTATAGCTTCGTCGGTCTGCACCTGAAGCACAAGGTGGCTCCCTCCGCGAAGATCGAGACCCAGATGGATATTATTCGAGAGGTTCTGTTTGATCTGCGACCAGCTTGTGAAGTCCTTCCCCGTCGGTCTGCGATTGTGCGGGAGGAAGACCAGATACACTCCGGCCAGCGTTACTAATATGATAAGCAGCGTGCGATTTCGTAGTTTATTGCCCATAAAGCGTGGATCCTGCGTTATTTCCCGGCCTCGGCTTCCTTAACCTCTTTGACATCGGGCGACTGCATACTTGAGATGGCAGTGCGCAGCACCTTGACGTTGACCTTATCGGCTATGCGAAGCATGACCGAGTTTTCGCGGGCTTCGGCAATGGTTCCGAATAAACCGCCGCTGGTTATCACCTTGTCGCCGACTTTGAGCGCGGAGAGCATATCTTCGCGCTCTTTCGCCGCCAGCTTTTGTCGTCTCTGCTGCGGGCGGATGATGAGGAAATAGAAGATTCCGAAGATGATGATCCATGGCAGCAGCATGCCGAGTATACCGGGCTGTTGCTGGATCAGTAACAGGAAGTGGTTGAGTATTTTTATTTCCATCGGCGTTTTGAGTGGCGCTTTCAGCAGGAGAACATGCCGCGTTCGACTTGGATTCTGCCCGTGAGAATTCAGTCCTGTTCGCGAGCGAGTTCTGTCAGAAATGATTTTCGAAATTCATCGAAAGCGCCAAGCGTGATAGATTGCCTCATTCGCGCCATAGTGTCAAGGTAGAAGGTAACGTTGTGCAGCGAACTGAGAATCGATCCGAGTATCTCTCCTGCGCGATACAAATGACTCAGATATGCGAGCGAATAACGGCGACAAACCGCGCACTGACACTTCTCATCCGGCGCTCCGGGGTCTTCTTTGTAACGCGCGTTCTTTATATTGATGCGACCGGCGGAAGTGAACAATTGCCCGTTGCGAGCGTTGCGCGTAGGCAGCACGCAATCGAACATATCGACTCCACACGCGACCGCCTTAACTATATCTTCAGGCGTCCCCACGCCCATCAGATAACGCGGTTTGTCTTCAGGCATTCGAGGCGCGATGTGCGAGACGACTTCCATCATCGCGCTTTTTTCTTCGCCCACCGAAAGCCCGCCGATTGCATAACCGTCAAACCCCGCATCGATCAATCCTTCAAGGCTTCGCTCTCGAAGGTCTGTGTAGACGCTGCCCTGATTTATTCCGAAAAGAGCCTGCGCGGGGTTGACGATTTCGATCCCCGCCCGTTCCGCCTCCCCTTCATCCGCGTGCAGACGCGCGAGACGCTCTTTCGATCTTCGCGCCCATCGCCCGGTCAGTTCCAAAGACCGGGCGGCCTGCTCTCTCGTAGCCGGATGAGGCGTGCATTCATCGAAGGCCATCACGATGTCCGAACCGAGAGCCGCCTGAATCTCCATCGATTTTTCAGGCGTCAGCAGATGACGCGACCCATCGATGTGCGATTGAAACTCGACGCCTTCTTCACTGAGTCGTCTGAGAGGGCCGAGGCTGAAGACCTGAAAGCCTCCGCTATCGGTAAGTATCGCGCGATCCCACGACGTGAAACGATGCAGTCCGCCCAATCGATTGATCGTCGCGTGACCGGGCCTCAGATAAAGATGATAAGTGTTTCCGAGAATGATCTCTGCGCCCGCGCTTTCGAGCATCTCCTGCGTCAATGCTTTGACCGTTCCCTGAGTGCCAACGGGCATGAAGGCGGGCGTCGAGAAAGACCCGTGCGCGGTTGTGACTCGTCCCGCGCGGGCGCGAGTCTTCCGGTCGACGGCGAGTTTTTCAAAAGAAAATCGTTGAGTCATTGCGCCCAAAACCCAATCAGTAGTAGTAAAAATAATGCTCGACTGATTGAGACCGACTCACCGCAGAGGCGCAGAGGGCGCAGAGACAGCGCAGAGTTTTTCTTCTTCTCTGCGCCCACTCAGCGTTCTCGGCGTCTCTGCGGTGAAAGAAAAAATCATAGAAGACCGACTCTACTTCAACACTACCCTTTGATCTTGCCTGTCGGATTTGATTGCTTGCAAGTCATCCCGGCGCAGTGAGAAAATCGCCGCTCGCTTCCATAATGATTTACCTTTTCTACACGCTGGCCGCGCTCGTCGTCATTCAGGGAATCTTTTCTCTGATCGAAGGCATACATTTTCGCGCCTTCGTTCATCGCTCGCTCGATCAATCGATATATCCTTTCACGCCGAAAGCCGCCGTCATCGCGCCGTGTAAAGGAGTAGACCGCGAGATGGAAGCGAACCTCGGCGCGCTCTTCCGTCAGAATTACCCGGACTATGAAATCCTGTTCGTCATCGCTTCAGAGCAGGACGAATCGCGCCCCATCATCGAGCGTGTGATGGATGAAAACCGCAATCGAAAATCAAAACTCGTCATAGCCGAACCGGATAACAATCGCGGCGAGAAGGTGAACAATCTTCTTGCGGCAATCGATGAAGCCAGCCCCGATACTGAAGCCTTTGTTTTTGTCGATTCCGATGCAATGGTTCACCCCGAATGGCTCGCCTCGCTCACGGCTCCGCTTGCAGACGATCAAACAGGCGCGGCGACGGGCTATCGCTGGTATCTGCCTGTGAAAGGCGGATTGTGGTCGGCTCTTCTGAGCGCGTGGAACGGATCGGTCGCAACCACTCTGGGCGATCACTCGCATAACTTCGCGTGGGGCGGGTCGACTGCGATACTGCGCGAGACGTTCGAGCGCGCGGGCGTGCGCAAAGTATGGCAAAAAGCCTTGAGTGATGATTACGCGCTGACTCGCGCGGTCGAGATGCGCGGATTGAAAATTTCTTTCGCGCCGCGATGCCTCATCCCTTCGCGCGAGGACGCAAGCTTTTCTTCGCTCATCGAATTCACAACCCGTCAGGTGACGATCACTCGTGTCTATCGCCCGCGCGTATGGTGGATAGGGATCACGTCGCACGCGCTCTTCGTGTCGGTGTTTTTCGGCGGCATCGCGTGGACATTGATCGGCGGCATCAATCGAGTTATATCGCTTGGGATGCTCGCTTTGATTTATCTTCTCGGCTCGCTCAAAGGCGCGTTGAGACTTTCGGCGGCGCGCGAAGCGATCACGAGCGCGAGCCGCGAGATAATGCGACTATGGTGGATGTACTCGTTGATGTGGCCGCTGGTATCGATGGTGTTTCTCTATAATTTCATAAGATCGTCATTGACGCGGCGCGTCAGATGGCGGGGCATCATTTATGAAATGCGCTCGCCGGAAGAAACGATCATCGTTGCCGAGGAATTCCGTCTCACAGCCGAGATAGCTCGAAGGAGGAACAAATGAAACTTTTATCGATGAAAACCGCGAAAGGCAATCGCGGCGGCATCCTCGTAGGCGATGAAGTTCTCGACTTCTCGCGCTACCTTGAAGTCATCGAACGCAGGACGATGATTTTTCACGATGCAATCGAGCTTCACCAATTCGGAATCGACCATTTGCAGGAAACGATCTCTGCAATGGAGAGCGACGCGGGGCTTGCCGTCGAATGCAGAGACGCCGACGCGCTTCTCCCTCTTGCCGAAGTCATTCTCAATCCGCCAGTGCTGGCTCCGAGCAAGATTCTCGCCGTCGGATTGAACTATGCCGCGCACATATCAGAGCAGAGCGCGAAGCCGCCTGAGACGCCGCTCATATTTTCCAAATGCACGACCGCACTCATAGCTGCGGGTGAAGCGATTCACCTGCCCCGCATAAGCGATATGATCGATTACGAAGGCGAGCTTGCCCTGATCATCGGCAGAGAAGCGAAATCCGTCCCGCGCGATCAGGCTTTTGGTTACATCGCGGGCTATACCGTCATGAACGATGTGACGGCGCGCGATCTTCAACGCCGCGAACGCCAGTGGGCGCGGGCCAAAGGATTGGATACCTTCGCTCCGTGCGGCCCGTGGATGGTAACGAGCGATGAAATTTCAGACCCGCACACGCTCGACCTTGAACTTCGCGTCAACGATGAGTTGCGACAAAGAGCCAACACCAATGATTTGATTCACCGTATACCCGCGCTCGTGGAATTCATCTCGCAAGACCTCACGCTCAGGCCCGGAGATATTATTTCGACAGGCACGCCGTCGGGCGTGGGCGTGTATCTCGATCCACCTGTTTTTTTGAAAGCGGGCGACAGGGTAGAAATAAAGATCGATGGGATCGGAACTCTTTCGAACATGGTGGTCGGGAGGGAGTAGAACCACAAGGAGCGTCATTAGCGGAGTAGTGAGGGAGGACGAGGATGATTTCACTTCATTATGCCCGACGAAGGCGTTTGCGCAGCCAGTAAACTATGATCTGACAGTAGGGCTTGAGTCGACTCCAAACGAATGCTCAGGCGAATAGACAAATTTCCCATCAAAGATTAGGATTTGCTCTTTCGGGAATTCGCCGATGATCTGTGGCGAGTGAGAGGTAGCGATGAACTGAATAGCGGGAAAAGTCCGCTTCAAGTCAGCCGCTACACGACGTTGCCAACTCGGATGCAGATGCACATCCAACTCATCAATCAGCACGACGCCGGGAGTTTGCTGAAGCAGACGCGATATCGGCTCATCTTCCGGGCCAAGCTCGTCAGGTGGCAGAAGAAAGGCGTTCTGCGTTACGGCTTTGATTGCGATGTCTGCGACCAGCGCCAACATCATACGCTGTCCCGCGCTGAGGTTGTCGAACGGCTGCGCACGGCCCGCAATCGAGAGGATGATCTCTTCACGATCAGGGTCGAACCATAAATCATCAGCTTCAGGTACACAGTCCCGAACTGCGCGACGCACGACTTCGAAGCCGGGACGCATTCGCCCGCGTCGATTACCGGCTGCCGTCGTCTCTCGATGAAACCACTTGCGCAATTCGTCAAAGCGTATTCGCTCTTTGAAACAATCGTAAAAAGCAGCCCATCGGCGAGCAGACCCTTTGGTGGCTTTTCCTTTCTTCAACTGGTTAGATGGCAGCCACGCACGACCTGCTCCATAGTAGGCGAGTACCGGGCAAATGATTTGCTCGCCAGATTGATCCCGCTTGTAGATATCCCTGATTATCTCCAACGCAGCTTTGACGCCTTCATTGCTCGTTTTTCCACCACGCTGTTTGATTTGTCTAACCCATGTCACATTTTGCTGATCGCCAATCCTTCCATTTGCCTCAACGAGTACAGGTAACCTTTCCCGAAATTGAATGCGGTCGCCTTCCTGAGAAGGCTCTAACCGGATTTCTTTCGAAAGAATATTCCGATAACTGCTCTTCAGAGTCGAGTCTGGAAGTTCGACGAGCCACACGCTTGCGCTCACCGCCAGCGCATCAAGCACAGAGGTCTTGCCCGATCCGTTCTCGCCGATGAGAAGCGTGAATTGCGGATGCAATACGAAGGTTTGTTCCTCGAACTTCTTGAAGTTTTTTACGGTGAGCCGGTCAATTCTCATGTCTGCCTCCGGGCAAATTTTCTCCTGCTTATTCGTGTATGGCTATCGTGACAGCGTCTATAAGAGCAGCAAAGCAGGTCGGCAATCTGCCGGATGAAATTTGCGAAGTAGTTATGATCGGGCATCGTTCGCCACATACTTGCCTGAATATGTGATTATTTATTCTTCTCGGAATCGCGATAAATTTTGAACGGGTCGCTCGTGGGCGGAAACTTTTCGATGACGATGTAATCAGGGATGTGGATATGGATGGTATCGCCGAGCGAGTTTAGGCGCGGGATTTCCCAGTAAATCCCTGTCCACGTCGCCAGATCGAATGACTCTGGATCGCTCGGCGCTCCACGTACCCTTATCCATGCTTGCTGTCCCTTTTCCATTCGTTCTCAACTTCTTCATTCTCAAGTTGCCACATCTCCGCTGTGCTTTTCAAGACATTCAAAAACCGACGCTCGAATCAAATGACGGTCGTTACTATCTCGTGAATGCTGCGCTGAAGTTCCGTGTCGTCGGTTACTGGACTTTTTATCGCCACCTCGCAGGCCAGATGCGGCGAGATGCCTTCGCTCACTAGCTGCGCGGCATAAACGAGCAATCGGGTCGATACGCCTTCTTCGAGTCCGTGTCCTTTGAGGTTGCGAACCTTGTGGCCGATCAGAACGAGATCGCGCGCCGTCTGCTCATCTATCCCGCCTTCGTGAGCCACGATTTCCGCTTCAAGCCCCGTGGGCGGATAATCGAATTCCATCGCGATGAATCGCTGTCGGGTCGATTGCTTGAGGTCTTTCAGCACACTCTGATAGCCGGGATTGTAACTTACGACGAGCATAAATTCGTCGGGAGCCTGAAGCAGGGTGCCGCGCTTTTCGACGGGAAGTATGCGTCGATCATCCGTCAGAGGATGTATCAAAACTATCGTGTCCTTGCGCGCTTCTACCACTTCATCGAGATAACAGATAGCGCCGTGTTTTACTGCCGTAGTGAGCGGCCCGTCGTGCCAGACGGTCTGGTCGCCTTCGAGCAGAAAGCGACCAACGAGATCGGTCGCCGACAAATCTTCGTGACAGGCGACTGTTATGAGCGGACGGCCCAGTCGCCACGCCATGTACTCGACGAATCGAGTCTTGCCGCACCCCGTAGGGCCTTTGAGCATGACGGGAAGTTTCGCTCGATGCGCAGCTTCGAATAATTCGATTTCCTTGCCTACGGGCAGATAATAAGGCTCTCGCGGGATGACATATTTTTCGATGGCTTGTTCAAGGCTGCTCTGTGTCATATCACCTCAGTGGCTCGGTTTCGGGGCGTCGTGTATACTTTTTCTTTCGTCGCAATGCCTGGTCGCAATGCGACGTGTGGATGATAGCATCCGATGCGCGAACAAGCCAGTATGGGTAAAAATCATGACGATAGCAGTAGCGATGAGCGGAGGAGTCGATAGTTCGGTTGCGGCTTCGCTTCTCAAAAATCAGGGACATCAAATAATCGGCTTCACGATGCAGTTGTGGAATCAGCGACGCCGTCTCACGGCGGACGGCGAGCCGCAGCCGTCGCGTTGCTGCTCGCTCGACGATGTTTACGACGCGCGCCGCGTGGCCGAAGAGATGGATTTTCCTTTCTACGTCCTCAACCTCGAAGAAGAATTCGAGCGGGCCGTAGTTCGTCCGTTCGTCGAAGATTATCTTTCGGGCCGCACGCCCATTCCCTGTGTCTCGTGCAACACGAAATTGAAATTCGCGCGGCTTGTATCAGTCGCGCGTCAGATAGGCGCTGAACGTGTTGCGACGGGCCATTATGCGCGCGTGGAATATAACGCGGAGTCGGGCAGATATATACTCAGGAAGGGGCGCGATCTGTCGAAAGACCAGTCGTACTTTTTATTCGAGATGACGCAACGCCAACTCTCACGCGCTCTGTTTCCTCTGGGCGATATGACGAAAGCCGAGGTGCGCGAGGCGGCTCGAAAGCTTGGGCTTTATGTTGCGGAGAAGCCTGAAAGTCAGGAAATTTGTTTCATCCCTGACGGTGATTATGCGCGCTTCGTCGAAGACTATGCGAAAAGCGAGATGGGCCGACGGGTCGAAGTGGAAAAGCCTGCGGGCGAGATAACGACCCTTGATGGAGAGGTGATAGGCTCGCACGCGGGATTGCATCATTACACGATAGGCCAGCGTCGCGGGCTTGGCATCGCCTCGGCTGATCCGCTTTATGTCGTCAGGATCGATGTGCCGCGCAATCAGTTGGTGGTGGGAAAGAAAAGAGAGTTGCTCGCGAGATCGCTCACTGCGTCGGGCGTGAACTGGATCAGCATCTCGTCGCCTGCGGAGCCTGTGCGCGCTCGCGCTCGCATTCGATATCGCGCGCCTGAAGCAAGGGCGACGATCACGCCAACGGGAGGTGGCCGCGTCAGAGTCGAATTCGACGAACCGCAACAGGCTATCACTCCCGGTCAGGCCGTCGTGTTTTATGACGAAGATGCGGTCGTGGGCGGCGGATGGATAGAGCAGGGCGAATGATTTCAGATTCGGGTAGTGATGATATAGTAATTCTGACGAGAGGGCGTCGGCTATGAAGGCTTATTTCACCGCAGAGGCGCAGAGAACGCAGAGATTACGCAGAGTTTTTTTCTCTGCGCCCGCTCTGCGACCTCCGCGCCTCTGCGGTGAATCTCACTCACTCAGTCGAGCATCACTTTTTTATCACTACTCGGATTCGCATCGAGGGGCAAAGATGAAACGAAAGATCGTTGAGAAAGCTGCGCTGATTCTGTTTCTGGTCTTCGCCTGCGCGCCTGCGTTTGCGCAGTCGAGCGCGAGCGTGGTCAAAGCGCGCGGCTACCTGTCAGTCGACGCGGTCAGACCGGGCGATAAATTCAAAATCGCAGTCGCCTTAGAAATCGATCCAGGCTATCACATCAACGCGCACCATCCTTCGCTCGATTACCTTCACGCGACGACTCTCGAATTCGCGCCCACAGCAGGGGTTCGACTGACCGATCCGAATTATCCACAGCCGAAACTCGCGCGCTTCGAATTCGCGCCTGAAACCGAACTCGCCGTTCACGAAGGCACCATCTATATCACCACTGATGCGGAAGCTGATCAATCAATCGCTCAGGGCGCGATGACCGTTCGCGCTACGGTTTCAGTTCAATCCTGCAACGACACTCAATGCCTCGCGCCTACGGATATAAACGTCGAGATACCGTTGAAGGTCGTGGCCGTGGGGCAAACGGTCAGCGATGCGAACGCGGAAATTTTTTCAAAAGCTGCCGCGCTGACCGTGTTTGGTGAGCAGGATGATCTTTCGCGAAAGATCGATGAGCAGGGAATCGTGCTGACATTGCTCGGCATATTTCTTGCCGGTCTCGCATTGAATCTTACGCCCTGCGTTTACCCTATCATCCCGATAACGGTCGGCTTCTTCATCAATCAGAGCGCGAAGGAAGGATCGCCGCGGCTACGGCGCACTTTCCTGATGGCTTCGATGTACGTCCTCGGCATGGCCGTGACGTATTCGGCTCTCGGCGTGTTCGCTTCGCTGACTAAGGGATTGTTCGGCGGCGCGCTTCAAAACCCATTCGTGCTGATCGCGCTCGCAGGGGTGATGGTCGCGCTGGCGTTTTCTATGTTCGGGCTGTACGAATTCAGAGTGCCGGAGTTTTTGAATCGCTTCGCTAATGAAAGCAGTCAATCGGCGGGCGGTGTAGTGGGCGCGCTCGTGATGGGATTGACCATGGGGATAGTGGCCGCGCCCTGCATCGGGCCTTTCGTTTTGGGACTTCTCGTTCACGTAGGAGCGAAGGGTGATCCGCTCTACGGCTTCGTGATGTTTTTCGTTCTCGCCCTGGGGCTTGGACTTCCTTATCTTTTGCTCGGCACGTTTTCAGGCGCGATCAAGGCGCTGCCGCGTTCGGGTCAATGGATGGTCGGGGTGAGAAAAGTTTTCGGCGTGGTGCTCATAGGCATGGCGCTTTATTTCCTGATACCGCTGATGGGCCGATACACCGATTACATTTTCGTGGCCTTCTTCGCCGCAAGCGCGCTCTATCTGATTTTTTATGAAGCGAACAGAGCGAAGCCCGCCGCCTTCGCGTGGGTGCTGCGAGTGATGGGCGCTGCGGCAGTGGCGTTGGCCGTGTTGTTCGCTCTGCCTGAAAAGACGGAAGCCGAAATCACCTGGCAGCCCTACAGCGAGCAGGCTCTCGCAGATGCTCGCGCCGACGGACGCGGAGTGATCATAGACTCCTATGCCGACTGGTGTTTGCCGTGCAAGGAGCTTGATAAATTCACCTTCACCGATGGCGAAGTGAAAAGGGAAGCCGAAAGATTCGTCCGATTGAAACTCGACCTCACGACAGCGGACGCGAATTCCGAAGCGGGCCGCGCGAAAGAGAGATTCAACATTCTCGGCGTGCCGACTGTGATTTTTCTCGGAGGCGACGGACAGGAGTTGAAAGGACTCAGGCTCGAAGGATTCGAAAAACCTGCGCCGTTCGTCGAACGATTGAAGAAAATCGAATTCACACCGCGCGAAGTCGCAGAGGAAAAAACAAATTCAGATGCCGGTATGAATGAACCTGCGCCTGCCGTGATTCTCGATCTTGTCAGCGGCGGCACGCTCGATCTCGCATCGCTTCGCGGCAAGGTGGTGCTTGTGGATTTCTGGGCGACGTGGTGCCTGCCATGCATTTCGGAAATCCCGACGTTCAATCAACTCGACAGGGAGTATAAAAAGCAGGGGCTTGTGATCGTCGCCGTCTCTTTGGACGAAGAAGGCGCGGCGAAGGTCAAACCGTTTTTGAAAAAGTATCCGACCACTTACACCCAGACCATAGGCAACCGCGATATTGCCTCAAGGTTTTCAGTCGAAGACTCTTCGCTCCCCGTAGCGATTCTCATCGATAAGCAGGGGCGCATCCGATTCCGTCACGTCGGCAAAAAAGAAAAAGACGTGTTCGAAGCGGGGATCAAACAGTTGCTCGCCGAGTGAAGAAAGAGAGGTGATTTATGAGCCTGCGCAAAGAAGAAATCGCAGCGACGATTGAATATCCTTCATCGGATGGTGAGCCTATGGCGGAAACAGATATACATCGCAAGCTGATGAACAGGTTGATTGATACTCTGGAACAGTTTTTCCACGCGGAGTCGGATGTTTATGTTTCAGGCAACCTGCTGATTTACTACGTCGAAGGCGACACGAGAAAGCGAGTCGCGCCCGATGTGTTCGTCGTTCGCGGCGTGGGAAAGCAGGATCGCCGCGTCTACAAACTGTGGGAAGAAGGCCGCGCGCCTGATGTCATAATCGAGTTGTCATCGCGTCAGACCTGGGGCGAAGATTTGCAGAAGAAGTGGCGATTGTACGAGCAACTCGGAGTGAAAGAGTATTACATATTCGATCCCGAATATGATTATCTGCCCTCTCCTCTCCTCGCTTACAAACTCAGGGATGAACAGTATGAGCAGATCGAAGTCGAGCGCGGGCGCGTCACGAGCGAAGAACTCGGACTTGAGCTTGTCGATACGGGCGAGACGTTGAGATTGTATGATCCTCGATCAGAAACATTTCTTCCGACTGCTGACGAAGAAACCGACGCTCGAATCAAGGCCGAAGAAGCTTTGCGGCAAAGCCGACAGGAAGTGGCGCGGCTCAATGAGAAATTGGAAAAGCTGCGGCCTGAAGGTTCAAGCTGACAGTAGCTTGTTAATCAGCCTCCCGGTTTAGTATCATCCACGATTCGCAAAGCAGGGACTTGAAAGCCGGACTCAGGCATCCGGCTCGGTGCGTTGACCTGAGATAAAAGGAGACAAGGAATGGAAGCAATACGGAGCGAGAGCGCGGCTGCGGCTCTCGACTGTCATCAGAACAAGGGGATGGCCAGAGTTTTTTCCAAAACTATCGAAGTGAAAACCGACGGGCGAATGGATCTCGTCAACCTCACCGCAGAACTTCGCTCATTCGCCGAAGCGTCAGGAATAAAAGACGGATATGTGCAACTCTCCTGCCTGCACACGACCGCCGGACTCTTCATCAACGAATGGCAGGACGCGCTTCTCTCCGATATCAAAAAAATGCTCGGCGAGATAGTGCCTCAGAATTCCTACTACCGCCACAACGATCCTGAGTATTCCGATTGCGACCGGCACAACGCCGACTCGCATCTGAGAAATATCGTTTTAGGCCACAACATCTCGATTCCCATCGATCGCGGCCAACTCGTGCTTGGCCGATGGCAGAGCGTGATAATGGCCGAATTCGACGGCCCGAACTCGCGTCGCCTCTTTTTGCAGGCTTTCGGAATCTGACCTTATTCGAAGACAAGATCAGCCGCGCGGTGACCGCTCATCACCGCGCTTTCTATCGTCGCCGGAAGCCCCGTATCAATCCAGTCTCCTGCCAGAAAAAGATTCGAAATCGATGTGCGCGAGTCAGGTCGCACGCGGTCTGACTCAACGGTGTGAGAGAGCGTAGCTTCGCGCTCTTTGACTACGAGGCTGTGAACGAGTTTCGCCCTGCGACTTTCAATCACCATCTCGCCCAGGTCTTCGAGAGCCATCTCGACAAGCTCATCTTTCGACAGATCGATGAAGCGACGGGCGGCGCTGATGATGAGAGCGAGGTGATTGGATGACTTGCCCTCTTTTATGATCAAGTCTTTATTGAACAGCCATTGAATCCGCGCGCCGACTATCCCTGCGAACCTGCGCTCGATCACCGCGCGATCAAACCAGAGATTGATCGAAATGATGGGCGACGAATCCAGGCGACTGAGTTGAGAGAATTCGCCTCGACGGATTTCTTCCGAAAGCATTTCCAAAAAGGCGCGAGGCGGGACGGCGCTGATGAAAAAATCCGCTTCGATCCTTTCGCCTGTTTTCAAAATCAGGGCCGTCACTTTTTTGTTTTCAATCACCAACTCCGCCGCCGCCGCGTTGGTGCGAACCTCACCGCCGCGTGATTCGATAAACAGGCGCGCGGACTCGGTATAAAGATCGCCGAGTCCCACGCGACTCATCCCCAGACTCGAATCGAAACGGCTGCCCGTGAAAGCGCGTTTCAAAACCACTGTGAGCATTCGCGCCGAGGCTGTGTCAGGATTTTCATTGAGCGTGGCGATTGCGAGCGGATGCCAGAAGAGTTCATTGATCCTCGCCGATTGATCGAGATCGCCCAGCCATTGGGCGACGGTGCAATTTTTAATGTCATCGTTCGAACGCAGAGCGCGGCCCGCTTTGATGGTGCGAAGTTTATCCGTGAAGCTGAGACCTCGCATTCGGATTAGTCCCGCGAGCAGATGAAAGGGCGGAGGCAGCCGGGGGCAGTCGAGCGAGATCGCGCCGCTCTTTTCCAGAAACTCGACGCGCAATCGATCCTGAAATTCCAGACGGTCGAGTGAGCCGATCTTTTTTAAGAAACTGATGGTTTCGCTGTAACAACCCATGAAAAGATGCTGGCCGTTATCGACCGTGCATCCGGTCTTCGAATCGAGGAAAGAGTAAGCGCGCCCTCCGAGATGATTGCGACGCTCCAGGAGTTTGACTTCGCAACCGCGCTCTGAAAGCGCGACGCCAGCGGAGAGTCCGCCGAATCCGCCTCCGATTATCGCTACCCGCCTCGTCAATGATCACCTTTTCATTTTGCTCTTGAGCCAAAGGTTGAAAGCGATCTTCATCTGCTGGCTACGCGGCACCTTCACCTCGTTGCGATAAACATCGAAACTAACATTGCGTATCTCGTTGAGAATTTCTCTGTAGATCGCGCTCATGATTTCGGCGGCGAACATCGAGGAGCGATCCATTTCAGGCAGAGTGTTGTCAGCCATTCGGAAATAAGAGAGGGCGCGAGAGTGCTGCGAGCGCATCAGTTTTATGAAAGGCTCGTTGTAGAGACTGGCGCGAAGATCGCTCTCCGAATATGCGAACTGATCCATCTCGTCGAGCGGGATGTAGCTTCTCCCGCGCGCCGCATCTTCTTTGATATCGCGAAGAATGTTCGTCAATTGCAGAGCCAGCCCCAGATTGACCGCGTATTCGCGCGTGCGCGGCGATTCATAGCCGAATATCTCTATGCAGATCAGCCCGACGGTCGAAGCCACGCGGTAGCAGTATTCGCGCAGGTCGGAAAATGTCTGGTAGCTCTGCCATCGCAAATCCATCTCCATTCCATCGATGAGATCGACGAAGGGCTGGCGCGGCAATTCGAATTCTTCTATAGCTTCCGTGAGCCGCTCGCCGAAAGGAGTCATAGGACACCCTTGAAAGCACGATTCGATTTCCTCATACCATTCCTGAAGCTCGTGAAACGGATCGCGGTCAGTCGCCGTCTGATCGACCACATCGTCGAGCATACGACAGAGCGAATAAATCGTTTTGATGGCTTTTCGCTTCTGGGAAGGGAGCAGAAGGAATGAGTAATAAAAACTCGACCCGCGCGCGCTGGCAGCGACGGTTTGCCCGCCGAAGATTCTCGATAGGACTCCTGTTCTGGCCGCTTCTCTCATTTTTTCAAGAACCTGTTTTTTCCAATCGCGGAAAGAAAAATTCTGATCTTGTCGCTCAGTGTAACTGTGGGGCGGCGCGTGAAAACATGATAATCGTTCTCTTCGATTTTCTGTGTGATCCTTACGCCCGCCGTCCAGATGGCGCGAAGCTCGAAGGCCAATCTTCCGCCGACGGTTTGGCACAGAGGTTTGCCGCGGTCGAACATCTCGCGCGTGCGTTCGAGTTCGAATCGCATCAACCGTCTGAATGAATCGGTCGCCTCGCTTCGTTTGATATCTTCGATCGAAAGATTGAATCTTTCTATATCTTCAAGAGGAATGTACAGACGATCTTTTTCAAGATCAACTGCAACGTCCTGCCAGTGATTCGTGAGTTGCAGAGCCGTGCAGATATCATCCGACCACAGGAAAAACTTTTCCTCCCGGTATCCGAACATCAGAAGGATCAATCGCCCTACAGGGTTTGCCGACCGGCGACAATAATCGAGGAGGTCAGGGAAAGTTTCGTAACGCCTCCGGGTCACGTCCTGAGAGAAGGCCGAGAGCAAATCTTCAAAGAGGCTCGCGGGAAGATCGAACTGCTTTTGCGTTTGGGCCAGCGCGATGAATATGGGATGAGCGGCACGCCCCGCGAACGACGCGCAAAGCAGACGTCGCCACTCGTTGATCATCGCTAGTCGTTCATCCACACTGATCGATTCGCTGTTTCCTTCGTCGGCGAAATCATCCGCGGTTCGGGCGAATGCATAAATGGAGTAGAAATGTTTTCTGAGCGGACGGGGGATTAGGAGAGAGCCTACGGGAAAATTTTCGTAGTGGCTTCGCGCGAGGCGGGCGCAAAACTCGAAGGCTGAATCGACATTCCAGCGATGAGCGGTGATATGCGCCCCGTAAATCGTCTGTTCGAGAAGATGCTTTTCAAGCCTTGCAGTTGTGGTCATAAAGAAGTGATCGATTATAGAGGCTCCGGGCGCGGGCGGAAAGTTGCGGAAGAGCAGAAAAACTGCGGACGCGCGGATTCTTCAGTCCTGCGGGCAGAGATACTCGCGCTCCCAGCTTGCTTGTCGAGCGGACACACCCATCACTGACCGGCGAATGATTCATCGCTTGAGCTTCCTGCGCGCTGGAGTTTGCACACTCGGAACACGATGACGCCTGCCGGGTCAACAGGGGGAGAGCCTGAGTTTTGCTCAAGGCTGAAGGGTTGAAGCAGAAAGCGCCCCAACCCTGTTGGAACTGATCTCAGTGCGCTGTGGCCACTGCCGATTGCCTGAATGGCTTCGAAAGAGTGACGCTCTTGAGGTGCTTCTCGCAGGACTTTTGCAAAGCATCGTCGACGAGAGGCTCGACCTGACATTCGTTCTTGCGGCACACGGTCGAAAGTTCGCTGACGACCAGGTAGCGCGCTCTTTCGAGCATCCTCTTTTCGCGAAAAGACAAAGGCTTGCTCAGCGACAGGTAAGTGAGAATCTTCAGGACTTCTGCGACGTGGAAGATGTCGCCTGTCTTCATTCTTTCGAGGAATTCCTTGTAGCGGTCTTTCCAGTCTATGGGGGGGCTGGAAAAATCCGCCGAGAGGATTTTCAGCAGCCTGTCGCATTGGTTGGAGGTTATTGGGGATCGCAGCCCGATCTCTTCGGCATTTGCGATGGGAACCATTACGGTCGAGTCTGTTTGCTTCAATCTCAGCAGGTAGAAACTGTTTGGAGATCCTGCAATCTCGGTGGTGGTGATCTTTTCGATTACGCCTATCCCGTGGTTTGGATAGACAACTTTCTCGCCTACTCTAAAGCCCACAGACACCTCCTTACTCATCAGTTAAGCGGACTAATGCCCCTGACTTCGGGACACGAGGGTGATTGATACGAAACCATAAGTGTTTCTCTTATTGAATCAATGAGGCGCGAACAAGTCCTGAAGGGAATCCGCGAAAACAGCAGGCAAGTCCGAGTCTTGAAATTCAGAGCTTGCCTTCAACCCCGATGTTTCCCATGTTCGCAAGCAAGAGTCTACACAACAGCGAATGAAGGGTCAAGCGCGACTCGCTCAAAACCCATAGACTTTGCGCGCTTTCAAAGAGAGCCAGTTGATCTTCGTCTTTGAATTGGAAAATTCCCGGCAGTAATGACTATCATAGGCGCTGACTTCTATACAGTCAGTGCGGGAAGCCTTCAATCACCTGACGACGATGCAGGTAGAAGTTGTTCTGAATTCCGGGTTGTATCTCAACGACGGCTCTTTTGAAGCGCATCACCTCTGAGACAGGTCTGAAGAAAAGCTCCGAATAGAGAAGGAGAAAAGATATGGGCAAAGGGATCAGATGGCTCCTCGCGCCTCCGGTCTTTGAAGGCGATGAAGACAAGACGCGGATGGCGATGCTGCTCAACACTATTTTGTTTCTGTTGCTCGCCCGCGCTCTGTTGTTTCGCGGCCTCTCCTTTTTCGAAGATGCGACTCAAGCGCCCCGCCCCGGTCTCTTTGTGCCGCTCACTGTGTTGTTGACGGGGATGATCTTTCTGATGCGTCGCGGTTATGTGCAGATGGCAAGTGTCATAACTGTGATTGGCTTCTGGCTGTCGCTTTCCGTCATCGCCGTCATCAACGGCGGAATTCGCTCGACGGGATTCCGCAATTACATCATCCCCGTACTCATCGCAGGCTTGTTGCTCGGTCGCTGGGCCACGATGTCGGTAGCTGCATTGAGCATTCTGGCCGGACTCGTGATGTGGCAGGCCGAGATCAGCGGCCTGATGCCTGTGCTGCTCGTTCCCGGCACCTCGCTTGAACTTCTCATAACGCATGCAATCAGTCTCCTGATAGCTGCGGTGCTCGTTACACTGGCGACGCGCAGCATCATGGATGCGCTCGATCTCGCTCGCCAGGAGGTTGTCGAGCGACGACAGGCAGAAGAAGCGGCGCGAGCGAGCGAGAACCTCTGGCGCACCATCTTTAATGATGCCGCAGTCGGAATCGCTCTCGTCGATAAGTCGGGCCGCCCTGTCGAGAGCAATCCGGCATTGCAGCGACTTCTCGGCTACACCGAAGAAGAGTTGCGCAGTATGTCATTCGTAGAGTTCACGCACCCGGATGATGTCGATGCGGACACGTCTCTCTACAGAGAATTGATGGAGGACAGGCGCGACTATTACCAGATGGAGAAGCGTTACGTCAGGAAAGACGGACAGGCGGTGTGGGGCAATCTGATCGTTTCTATAATCCGCGACGAACATGGCTTGGGACAATTCGCTGTAGGAATGGTCGAAGACATCACCCACCGGAAGCGCGCAGAGGAAGAGAACCAGACGCTCTTGCATGATCTGGGCGAGCGCGTGAAGGAATTGACGGCTCTGCACGGCGCGGCGCGCATACTTCAAAAAGAGGGCGCAGACACCTCAGAGGTGTTGCGCGAAATGGCTTCGCTCCTGCCTCCCGCTTTTCAGTACCCGGAAGTGACCGCCGCTCGAATCCGCCTCGGCCAGACGGAAGCGATGACGCCGGATTTTACAGATTCGGCTCCGACCTTGCGCGCAGAATTTACGACCGCAGACGGAAAGTCCGGCTCCATCGATGTCGTTTACAACGAAGACTGCCCGCCCGAATTCGAGGGGCCGTTCCTCATCGAAGAGCGCGCGCTCATCAATACGCTGGCCGATATGCTCAGGACATCCTACGACCGCAAGCAGGCTGAAGAACAACTCAGAGCCACGAGCGAACAGTTGCGCGCTCTGACTCGAAGCCTGAACTCCGCGAGAGAAGAGGAAGGCATCCGCATCGCGCGTGAAATCCATGATGAACTCGGCTCGGCTATGACCTCCTTGAGATGGGAACTGGAAAGCTGCGATAAAATCCTGTCCGAACCCCCGGATCGCTTGCAGCCTCAGTCGATGCGAGAGAAGATAGCCGCGATGATACGCCTGACCGACGCTACTATAAACACCATTCGAAGGATATCTTCGGAATTGCGACCGAGCGTGCTGGATGATCTCGGATTGGCGGAGGCGATAGAGTGGCAGGCGCAGCAGTTTCAATCCCGGACAGGGATAATCTGCCGGTGCGACTGCGCGCTCGACAGCCTCGATCTCGACGGGGAGCGATCAACGGCCCTCTTCCGAATATTTCAGGAAACTCTCACCAACGTCCTGCGCCACGCGCAGGCGACGAGAGTCGACATCCGTATAGAAGCAGAAAACGGCGAACTCATACTGACGATAAGCGACAACGGAGTGGGAATCACTGAGAGTCAGAAATCAGCGTCGCGATCACTGGGACTGCTCGGTATGCGAGAGCGCGCTCATCTCGTGGGCGGGGAAATCCAGATCACAGGAATCGCGGGGAAAGGCACTGCGGTGACAGTGCGAGTCCCGACTCAGGTTTTATGAGGCAAGGGCGATGAAAAAAATCCTCATAGTCGATGATCACGAAGTCGTCCGCGACGGCATCAAGCGCATATTCGAAGACCACCCCGGCGCGGCAGTCTTCGGCGAGGCCAATGCTCCCCCGGAGGCGTTAAGACTCGTGCGCGACGAGGATTGGGATGTTGTGATACTGGATATTTCATTGGGCGGCAGAAACGGAATCGAGTTGTTGAAGGAGTTCAAACAGGCGCGACCCCGGCTGCCGGTACTCATACTGAGCATGCATTCCGAGGAACAATACGCGCGTCGCGCTTTCAAGGCGGGCGCTGCCGGGTACATCACGAAAGACTGCCCGCGAGCGGAACTGGCCAGCGCCATCAACAAAGTCATCGAAGGAGGGAGATATGTCAGCCCCGCGCTTGCCGAAAAACTCGTCATCGATCTTGGAAGGGGTACAGACCGACCGGCGCATGAAACTCTTTCGGATCGCGAGTTCGAGGTGATGCGCCTGATCGCTTCGGGAAAGACCGTCGGGGAAATCGCCGAAATGCTCTCGCTCAGCGACAGAACCATCAGCACCTACCGCTCTCGTCTCCTCGAAAAAATGGGGATGAAGACCAACGCCGAGATAACCCACTACGCTATACAGAACAAGCTTGTCAGTTGAGGCTCGCCCCACCTCGCTCGCCTTCCGCCTCATTCAACAAAGCCGCGGCTTGTAGTGCGAATACGGACAAGGCTGTGAGCGAGTCCCGTACAAAAAAATCAAAGTTGTACTGATACACACGCGAGCCTTGCGACTGTACTCTGACAAAGAGATCGATATATGCGCGAGTACGACAGACTTTGCTCGATGAAGTTCCGGGAGATGGATATGAAAGTGTTTGTTGCGGATGACTCGGCCCTGTTGCGCGAGAAAATAATCGGCGTGCTTTCCGAGTTGAACGGAATCGAAATCATCGGTCAGGCGAAAGCGGCTCTGGAAGCCTATTACGCGATACGCCAACTCAAGCCTGATATCGTGACACTTGATATTCAGATGATAGGAGGCAGCGGAATCGATGTGCTGAAGAGAATCCGACAGGACGATCACGCGACCGTAATCATCATGCTGACGAATTTTTCCTCCGACCCATATCGAAGACGATGCCTGGAAGCGGGGGCTGATTTCTTTCTGGATAAATCGACCGAATTCGGAAAAGTCAGAGAGATTATAAATAGCTTGCTTGATCGGCTCCGCGGACATTAGCCGAAGAGCCATTGAGTATTGAATTCAAAAATGAGCGAGGCAATGAGATGCACGACACCAACTACCGGCACAGCGCGCCGGTCACTACTCCCTCTTCGCAGGCGCAGCAGTCGGGAGTTTACTCAGGCCCGATCAACGAGGGAGATTTCAGTATGAGTGAGAAACAATATGAAGGCACGATTCTGATAGTGACCCCTTTGCCGAGACAGCTTGAGGTGATGAGCCTGCTGCTGCACAAAGCCGGTTACATAGTGCTGAGCGCCGCTGACGGGCGTGAAGGCGTAGGGGTTGTCGGACGGCTTCATCCTGATCTCGTCATCGGCGATGCCTCGATGCCGGGAATGAACGGCATCGAGATGTGCCGTTTGATACGCCAGCGCCCTGACCTTCGCCAAACTCCCATTCTTTTGATCGGCAGAGGGAGCCAAAGCCGGACGGAATGGATTGAGGCGGGGGCGGATGATTATCTGGAAGCGCCTTACGACATGATGCGACTGGTTGCGAAATCGGCCAGACTCATCGAGCGCAGAAGCTCGGCCAGCGACATAATCGAACGCAAGCAACTCGAAGAGCGGCTCCTGCACTCGCAGAAGATGGAAGCCGTAGGAAGGCTGGCGGGCGGAATCTCGCACGACTTCAACAACCTGCTTACAGTCATTACCGGATACAGCGATCTCGCCATCAAGTGGCTCCAGACAGAAGACCCCTTGCGGCATCATATAGAGGAAATCAGAAAAGCCAGCGACCGGGCTACGAGGCTGACAAGCCATCTGCTGGCTTTCAGTCGCAAACAGATATTGCAACCGCAGGCTCTCGACCTCAATGCAATAGTCGCCGATATGGAAAAAATGCTCAGGCGGCTCATCGGCGAAGATATAGAATTGCGCACTGCGCTCGACCCCGAACCGGGAAGCATCAAGGCCGATCCCGCTCAGATCGAACAGGTGATAATGAATCTGGCTGTCAACGCCCGCGATGCGATGCCGCAGGGAGGCAAGCTCACAATCGAGACGGCGAAAGTATTTCTCGATAATCAGTACGCGACGCAGCACTTCACGGTCGCTCCCGGTTTATACCTGATGCTTGCCGTGAGCGACACCGGCACGGGGATGAATGAAGAGACGCAATCGCGCATATTCGAGCCGTTCTTCACCACAAAGGATATAGGCAAAGGGACCGGACTTGGGCTTTCCACCGTCTACGGCATAATCAAGCAATCGGGCGGCAACATCTGGGTCTACAGCGAGGTAGGCAGAGGGACGACCTTCAAGATGTACCTGCCTCTGATCGCCGAAGACGCTCAAGTCTACAGGCGAAGCGCGGAATCTGAAGAAGCAATGGCGGGGACGGAAACCATACTGCTTGTCGAAGACGACGAAACCGTGCGCAATCTCGTCAGCGAAGTTTTACAGAACTACGGCCACGAGGTGCTGGAAGCGGCAAACGGCGGGTCTGCGCTTTTAATCTGCGAGCGCCACGAGCGACCGATCCACCTGTTGCTTACGGATGTCATCATGCCTGAAATGAGCGGGAGCGAACTGGCGACCAGGTTGGCCCGATTGCGCCCTGAGATGAAATCGCTCTACATGTCCGGCTATACGGACGATGCCATAGTCAATCATGGGGTTCTCGAAGCGGATACTCCATTCATTCAAAAGCCGTTCACACCAATGGCTCTAGCGCGCAAGGTGCGCGAGGTGCTGGATCGAGCGCAATAGCAGTTACGTCATCGCATCGTCAGCGAAACTATGACGTAGCTGCGCATCGGATAGCGCCCCTTGCGCAGCACTCTTATGACCACATCATCGCCGCTTTTGAGCGATGCGACTATCTGCTCGAATTCTTCGCGCGTAGTGACAGGGCGATAATTTATCTCAACTATCAGATCATCAGCGAATATCTCCATCGCCGCCGCGCTGCCCATCTCGACCCGCGTGACGTAGGCTCCCTTCAAGCCTTCGAATCCGCGACTCGTGGCCAGCCGTTCTGTGAGAGTTTCGACCGATATTCCAAGCCCTGATTTCACTTTCGGCTTGGGGTCAGTTTCGGGCGGCAGATTGCGATTTCGCGGATCTAAGAGAGGCGGACGCGCCGGAGGCTCGCGGTCAAGCCCTCTTTCATCGAGTCGGACTAGGGCTGTCTGCTGCACGCCGTTGCGAACATAAATGATAGTTGCCTGAGTGCCAACGGCGAGCGAGCCAATGCGACGGATCAGATCGCGGCTGTCTTTGACTTTCTGCCCGTTGACTTTGATTATCACGTCGCCGCTTTGCAGACCGGCCCGCGCCGCAGGGCTATCCGCGTTTGTGACTTCCTGCACGAGCGCGCCCTGCGTATCCGCCAGTTTGTTGAGCCGCGCAAGCTGCGGGGTGAGATCGACAGGCGCGATGCCGACGAAACCGCGACGCACGCGCCCGCTCATCACTAGCTGGTTGTATATCTCGACGGCGGTCGTCGAAGGAAGCGCGAAACCGAGTCCGTTATAAAAACCGCTGCTCGTTAGTATCTGACTGTTGATGCCTATGACTTCGCCCGCGAGGTTCACAAGCGGGCCGCCCGAATTGCCGGGATTGATCGCGGCGTCGGTTTGAAGGAACTGCTGAAAAGCGGTCTGGCCGCGCTGGCTGGCAACGCGATCCTTCGCGCTTATGATGCCAGCCGTCACCGTCTGCTCAAGCCCGAACGGAGAGCCGATGGCCAATACCCAGTCGCCTACGTTCAGTTTGTCGGAATCCCCCATCACGGCTGCGGGCAGCGGATCGATTGGATCGATCCTGATCACGGCGAGGTCGGTTTCCTTGTCCTGTCCCACGACCCGGGCTTCGAACTCTCTGCCGTCGGCGAGCCTGACCTTGATCTTAGACGCGCGGTTGATGACGTGTTCGTTGGTGATGATGTAGCCCGCGGGATTGACTATCACGCCCGAACCCGCGCCTTCGCGCCCTAATGTTTCGCCCATGTAGACCTTGATATAGACGACCGCTGGCTCGACCTTTTTCGACACTCGCGCAAACATGGCCGAGAGCGAATCAGGATTGACCTGAGTGTTGCTGATCGATAAGCGATTGTCTTCCGCCGTGGCATTAGCCCCCCGTTGGGCCACCGCGCCGATGGCGATTCCTATCGAAAGGCAGCACAAAGCGATCAGCGTCATCACGACGCGATTGTGAACTCTGACAGGAATGCTTTTATCGCGATTAATGGTTGCCTCTGATCGATCCGACATGACAGACCCTCCGTTATGATCGACTGTGCGTGAAAAAATTTTCCACCGAGATGACCGAATTATATCAGGAGGTATCGCGGGGCTTCCAGTTTCGAGTTACAGAATTTGACCTGAATCATTGCCAACTCAGAATCGATGGCGCGAAAGGTTTACGAATCTGTTTCAGGTCTGCTCGCCGACTCGCGCAATCAAAGCACCGACATCTTCAGGGCAGCGGCTTTTGATCCTCTGCCAGTTGGAAATAGATTCGGCCATGAGTTTCTTGCGCCCTTCGTGCGGATACCGAGCAGTTCCGCGAAGCCTGACCATCTCTTTGAAGAATGTATTTTTGACATCGGCATCTGCGCGAATCTCGCTCCATCTCCAACCGGAAGGAATATCCAGGCCTGCGAGAATGAAAATTTCTACTTCCTGCCACGCGACTTCAGCGAAGAAGCGCGCTTTCGATCTCAGTTCATCAGAGAGAGTTTTTTCGATTTCATCCGTGCGCTGCTTGCGTCCAGATTTTCCGTCACGGTCGACGATGAGAATAAAGAGTTGCACCATAGGATAAAGCGCGATCACTTCTCGCAGCGCATCAAGCCTCAGAGCAGTTTGCACACCCTGAAAATTCGGATTTCTGCACACCTGCACCTGCGCCTTTCTGCCACAGTCATCAAGTATGCGCTGCACTAAAGGCTTGAGAATCTGCTCGTCTTTCGTGAAGTCTTCAGGGATAACCAGCACATTGAAGCTCATTGATTTTTCTCTGCCTCAAGAAATGCTGTTATGTCCTCAAACCAGCCAGAACTCAACAGGTCGCCCGCGCGAGTTCCTTGAGGGGCTTGAGCCTTAATATCTGCGAGTCGGGCGATTTTGGAAACTGATCCGGCGCGATAGATTAGCGAAGCATCCTTTAATGCTTGCTCGTCCAGATAGTTCAGCAGAGCAGGAGAATGCGTAGTGCCAACAACCTGTATGTCCGCGTTTCGAGTAGCCGTTTGCAATAAGTTGATCAGCAGGTGTGCGCGATTAGGGTGAATCCCGTTTTCGATTTCCTCAAAGAAGTAGAAGCGAGCAGGCTCCGTTCCAAGAACGGCGGCAGCGAAGGCCAGAAACCGCAGCGTGCCATCGCTGGCGCTTTCGGCAGATATTTCGCGCCCGCCCTGCTCGACTAATTGCAGTTGGATTCTGCCCTCAAGGCTGACCTCTGGAAACTTGAGGTCGACGACATCGAGCGGAGTCAATTCCCGCGTCCATTCGATAAGCGATTCTTTTGCTGAAGCATCTGCGCAGATGGCTTGAAGCACGGAGGAAAGATTTTCGCCCTTATCGCCGAGTATAGTTTGTCCAGGAATCGATGGACGGCGAAGCGGGTTAGGATCGAGATCGAGGAACCGAACGGACGAGATAGTGCGAAGAAAAGCGCGGCAGTCTTTTCGAAGCTCTTCGAAGTGTTGATCCGTATCTCCGACTCTATGTATCTGGGTAACTGCTGGCCGATCCTTTAGGAGCGGCACGTAACCAGCTATTTGAGTTTCGGAAATTGGCGGAACCTTTATGATGATATCGCCCCCTAATAAATGCCCGCTCTGAAAAGAAAGCTCTGGTTTTCCTGAAAGCTTGAGAGACTCTGCAACAACGAAAGGCCCCCGCGATTTTTCGCCTACATCGACACTGATCGAATAGAAAGCCGTATCGCCGCCGTCCTCTTCAGCCAGCTTCGTAGTGACGCCTATCGTAAATTGATTATTGGCAGCACCATTGCGCGTTACCGTCTCGCGCACGCCGCCGCGTATTCCTTTCCACTGAAGCACGCCACCTTCGACATACTTTTCGCCGATGATCTCGCTCAGTGTGTACCCTCGCGAAATTCCGTGAATGAATCGCAGCCCGTCGCGAATGTTACTCTTGCCGCTGGCGTTCGTTCCGATGATCAGGCTCAACCCGCCGAAATTGATCTCAGCGCCATCCCATCGCTGTTTTTCGCCTTCAGGATCGGAGAAGCTTTTGAAGTTCTTCAGAGTCAACCTGTGAATCATTTGCTTTCTCTTCTGAACCCATCATGACCTGATCAAATTTCCCAGTCTGGACAATCTCACACTGCCACTTGCTCAAGCCGCGATTGAAACGCTCTCGGTCGGAACAGAAACTCCACTATATTTCCTTCGTGCGGTTGCAACCAATCCAATTGTATCGTCGGCACAGGCCCAAGATTCAAGCGATCTATATGAGTCGCATCGACCAGTTGTCGCTGGAACTGCTCGTCGTAAGTGATCGCGCTGCCTACGAGCGTAGACCCCATTCGCCTGATCATTTCCGTTTGCGGACAACGCACCACACTCACGAATGGAAACATGAATTCCGTGTTCGAAAGAGTCTTCTCAGGCGAGTCGCAATGAATCACAACCGGTCTCAGATATCCGCAGCGTTGTTTCTCAACCAGACGCGGGCCGAACTTCGCCGTGACGTGTTCGACTCCCGCTTCGCCAAGTCCCGATTCGATGCTGTTCCATATCGCCCGCGCAGCGCCCGGAACAGTGAATGCCGCAAGCCTTGCTTCCGGGTCTTCAGGCGGCTTAGGCTCGACCGGCCCCAGGCGTTCAGCCAGAGCTTCGGCAATTTCTTTTGTATGACGAGAGGCCCAGACGCCCGAACAGTTGATGCAGCCGCGCCCGCTGTTCAAAAACACGCTATCCGCCATCACATCGATATACTTCTCCCAATCATCGACGACATCATCTCCCAGCATGATCTTGCTGAACCCCGGCCCATGCACCTGAACGCGCGGGTTGCCCTGATATTGTTTCACCGTAGGCAGTCCGCCGAATATCATCACGCGATTCGCTCTGCGCACGACCTCGGCTCCCATCTCGCCATAGCCCGGATAAATCGAAATCGCTTCCTTCGGCACGCCCGCCTGAGTGAACGCCGCCGTCATTCGATAAGGAGTCCACGGCTCCTGCGGCCCCGGCTTGAGCAAAAGTCCCACCTGCATCGGAATCACGGGCAGCCACAGCGTATGCACTCCGGGCGAGTTCGACGGCAGCACAAGCCCCAGAACGGGCGATTGAGCCTGATAGCTGACCATCACTCCGCGAGGCTCTATCCCGTAGCCGCGCGTCAGAATATTCAAATCCAATCCTCGCGTGAGCGCGTCCAAAATCTTGTCCATGTTCGACAGCACGAATGATTCTTGCTCATGTTGGCCTTGCACATATGTTCAGGCAGGCCGGTCGAAGCCGACTGCTGACGAGCGAAATCATCCGGCGTCTGGTGGCCATCGCCCATGGGAAGAGTCGCGCTCAGATATAAATCCCCTGCCTTCTTCATCGTGGCTATGAGTTCCGAAACGGGAATTTCTGTTAGCACCTGTCTTGCGCGTTCGGCCAATCGCATATCGCGACCGAGCAGTCCGGTGTTGGCCTGACTCACTCGCGCAAGGGTTTCGCCTGTGACGAAATGCACCACGTCTTCCGTGTCGAGGCTCGTGTAGGGTTGACCCCATCGCAGAATCGGAATATTCAGCACTCCCATCTTTTCCTCCGAGAACAGTTTTCAGTTCCGGGTTTTGGCAATCGACTGAAAACTGAAAACAGTTTTTAGTAAACTCCGACAGTCGTCTGAGCCGCCAGCTTGCGGAACGGACGCACGCCGCTCACGCCGTCCCACGTATACAGGTCGCAGGGCGGCTCGCGCTCGCCTTCGTCTCTTTCCAGAAAGCCCGGTATGAAGGTCTCGCGCGTGAGCGTAGTCAGTCGCACCCGACCCGTCTCGCCGTACTCGACTATTCGATCAGCATTATCGAAAGCGACCACTTCGATGACCGCCCTCGGTTGGGGAGCGAAATAAGTTATCTTGTAGCCGTCTTCTGCCGTCACGGGCTTCGAGCAGGCCAGACCCATCAGTGTATTGCCATAGGTCGGAGTCAGGTACACGCCTTCGCCGAGCAATTCTTCTATCGCGAATCGCGTGTACTGCGGCGTGAATTCCGTACCCCCGGCGAATATGCCAGTGATGCCGGCGGCCTTGACGCTCGTGCCTCGCTTGTCCAATTCTTCGGCGAGAGATTCGAGCAGCTTCGGCGTAGTGAACATGCATCGGATATCGTGACCGGCTTCGAGTATGGTTACAGCCTGCTCGATTACATGCGCTTTGTATTGTTCCAGTGCTACAAACTCGCCCATCTTGATCAGTTTGATCACCCATCGCGGATCGAGGTCTACGCAAAAGCATATGCCGCCGCGATACTGACAGAGATGTTCTACCGCAAGCCTGAGACGGCGCGGGCCTGATGGCCCAAGCATCAGCCAGTTCGCGCCCCGCGGGAAATATTCATCGGGCAGGGTGTCGCTGAACATCTCATAATCGATTCGGAAGTCTTCAATCGCCAGACGACTTTTCGGCACGCCTGTCGTTCCTCCCGTCTCGAATGTAAAGAGCGGTCTGCCTGCGAGACCCTTTGGAAGCCAGCGACGCACAGGGCCGCCGCGCAGCCACTCGTCTTCGAAGGGCGGAAACTTTTTCAAGTCCTCGAACGAGTGAATCTCGCTTCTCGGATCCCAATCGAGTTTCGCCGCGAACTCAAGCCAGAAAGGACAACCCGTCTCCGGGTTGAAATGCCATTGGACTATCTCGCGCACCTCGGCGTCGAGCCGCGCTTTCGCTTCCTGAATTTTCAGAGACAAATCTCCTGCCGCAACACTCATGATTTCATCTCACTCCCTCGGCCAGATGGTGTTTCAACTGCTTTATTGAGTTAAGCATTATAGCCGAATCGCCCGCTGTTCACGCAATGTCGGATTACTGGGGTGTGAGCATTTTCCAGCATAGCAGGAAAGCCGTTCTCTCATTAACACCTCGATTTATCGAGGTGACCGCTGGCGCGAGCGTCTCCTTAACGGTTTCAACCGTTTCCTGACAGAAAACCGTTGAAACGGTTGAAGAGATTGCAGCGTCTCGCGTCACCCAGCTAAAGCAGGGTGTTAATGAGAGAAGATGACATCTCATCTTTTCCTCCCCGAACTGAGCCATTACTCGGAAACGAAGAAAATGCTTTCGCCTGAAGAGGCGATTTGATAGTCTCGCGCATTATGAATCTCACGGGGCGTTTCTATAATCGCTTGCCGGTGCGTCGAGTCGGCGCTGACGAACAGTTGCATCTCCTCAACAGAGAAGAGAGCAATCGTCTCCATCGCGCGCAATGGCGAATGATGCTGCTCGCGGCGACAATCTCCGTGATAGGGTTTCTGACCTACTATCTGCCGATTTATAACTATCCGCATCTTTTTCCTTCAGCGATTATGACGCTGCCCCTGATCAATGCGACCGTTACCGTCGCGTGGGGCGCGCTCGTCTGGGGCATCGCGCTGATGGTAGTGGAATTGTGGGCGCTCATATTACTGAGCATCGCGGGCGTTCATGAAATCGCCGTGGCGACGGGCTTCATCAATGCCGACAACAAAGCCGAGAAGAGCGAGATGTTATTGCAGATCGGGCTTGAGAAGAAAACGACGAAGGTCACTCAATACGGAATCGACCCGTTTCAAGGCTTGAACAAGTGGGCGCTCCTTCTCTTCAACATCATCCTTCGACTCAAAGGCTGGCTGGGCAATCAGGCGATTCGTTATTTGACGCGGTTGCTGCTCGGTCGCTACGCCGTGCGCTCGGTGCTGGACTTTGCCGGAATGCCGATTTACATGGCGATCAACGCTTATTCGGTTTATACGGTGATGCGCGAAGCGCGAGTCGTCATTATGGGGCAGACGATCATCTCGCTTCTGATCAAACGGCTGCCCAACGCAGAGCTTTCCGCGGAAGAAAAGGAACTGCTTTATGACACCTTGCAATACATCGCCATCAGCAAGCGCGACTTCCATCACAATCATTATATTCTGACGAAAGAGTTGCTCGATCATTTTCGCATCCCGCCGAAAGATAGTCTCCTTTTGTCGGAGGATTATTCGGAGAGGCTCGAACGCGCGCCTTCCGGCGCAAAATCGCTCTGCCAGTTGATCATTCTATTGGGCTTCATCCTTGACGGGCGTCTCTCGTGGCGCGAGCTTATCAAACTTCGCCGGTTGAACGAGGCCAGAGGCTTGCAGGAGCGAGAGACGGAGGTGAAACATTATATGAAAGACTTCCTTGCTGGCGCGGGCATAAACCGCTGGAGTGAAGAGTATCTGTCGCGCATCGAAGAAAGCCGTCGGAACGTTGAAGGAATGCTCCCGTAGCCGGAAATGCGCGCCTCGTCTATCGTTTGATTATCGCGCCCATGTCGATCAATCGATTCAAAACCTCGTCGCCAAGTTCCGCTCTGTACCTCAGACCTGTCGAGCCTGTGCGGAGCAAAACTTCCCTGATACTTCCCCTGAGTTCTTCGACTGTGGCGAGACGAGCTTCGACTATTTCATGAGTATCTATGGGCTGAAGCACGCCGCTTTCCGGTCTGGCTGAAAAAACATGGGTAGTCCAGTCAATCGCTTCCGCCTGGCAGGTGAAACGGACGAACGCGCGCAGGATATATTCTTCAAGCGCGACGTGAAGTCCGGTTTCTTCGTGAGCCTCGCGCAACGCGCCCGCTTCGAAATCCTCGCCCGGAGCGATGCCGCCCGATGGCGCGCGATAAGCACCCGGCGGATACATGGGCTTTTTGATCACCACGATGGAATCCGCAGCGATTATAAAAAGCGTCACGTCGTGCGAACGTCCGTGCTTGCGGCTTCGGCTGACGACATCGAATTCGCGCTCGGTCATCTCGTACTCGCGCCTGATCTCGGCGGGCAGGCCGTAGCGCCGTTCCATCTCGCGAATTGTTTCAGCGGTTATGTACAAGTTCAGTTCTGTCGCTTCACTCGCTTCTCGAAAAAATCCATCACAGCCGGAAAAGTCGCTCCGACTATGCTGACGTGATCCGCGTCAACTTCGATGTATTCGACCGTAATCCCTTCTTTCTTCGCCTTCGCAACCACATCGCGCGAGCGAGAGGCGGGCGCTATGCCATCTCGCGAGCCGTGAACTACGAGCACAGGAATATTTTTCAGCCTTCTCATCATCGTCGTCATCTCGTCGCCCTGCTGAAACAGAGCGCCTGCGACGGGTGCAATCGCCGCGAACGTCTCAGGGCTGCTCGCGGCGACCGTCCACACGCCCCCGCCGCCCATCGAATGGCCGGTGAGGTAAATTCGCGCCGGATCGATTTTATAATCGCGAGTGACCGCCCGTGTCACTTCTATCACGTCATCGCGACTCGGCCCCGCGTAGGTCGGGAATCGGCTTCTGCCGTTGACCGATGCGAGGATGACTCCGCGATTGTCGGCCTCGCCTTTTATCACCGCAGGATCATACAAGCCGCCGAGGTAAGTCCTCTCATCGCCCAGTGCGCCGTGCAGCAGGACCACGAGCGGGCGCGCGGTTTTGCCATCATAGCTTTCAGGAACGTAGATGCGATAGGGAATCAGTTTTCCATCATTGGCAAGGTAAGCCTGTTCTATCTCGCCCGTTTCGTCAGCGTAAGGGTTCTCGCCTTTTTCAAGATCATCGAGAGCGGACTCGATATCATCGAGTTGATCGGGAGGGAAAATTTCCGTCTCGCTCTTTGCGTTATTGAGCAAGGCGAGGCGTTGAAGTTGAAACTCGGCAGTCGCCACGATACGGGCGACTGTTTTGACTTTCGGATCGCCGGAATTTTTTATATCGGCGATCCGCTTCGACAACTGAGACAGGCGAGCGGTGAAATCGCCGATGGCGAAAACGAGCCGTTTGATTTCGCCTGCTTTCTGCCCGTTGGATTCTATCCTCGCGATTAACCAGTAAGCTCCATCGGCGAGACGGAGTTTTCTGCCGCCAGCCGCGCCAATCTCGGATATTTTTATTCGCTCGGCGATGACAGTGGGCTTCGTCGCGGTCGTCTGAGAAGCCTGAGCGTTCCATTTTTCCAAAGGCACGATCTCGAATGTCACGGTCGGTGAATAGGGAAACGCTTTGCCCATGTCCGATGGGAACATGCGAGTGAGCGTCGCCTGAAGATCGGCTCCGGGTTCGATCACAAGACGATTCACATCGAGCGAGAGGGAAGAGAGAAACTTTTCTTTTTCATCCCATTTCTTTCCCTGAAGCGAAGCCATCGCTTCGCCCACGAGCGAGAGAAGATCGGGAATGTTGCCGCGCAGAAACGCCGCGTCAGCTTTCTGGCCTAGAGGCTCGACGGATGAAAGGCTCATTCCCGCTTTGCGCTTTTCCGTCAGGAGCCGATTGAACTCTTCCAACCGGACGAGCAGTTCATCCATGTAAGGAATCTGCTGCGCGTTTATCTGCGGCAGATTGAGCGCGACGAGCGCGACCAGAGCAAAGACGATTCTTTTCAATGGCGAATGCCTCCCCGGAGAAGTCTGGTGTCGAGAGTCTGGAGTCACAAAGGCGATGCATGTTTTTCATTACGCCCATCGCTTTGCATAATCGGGCGCGACGGTCGAACCGATCTAGGATGTCTTTGCCGACCGACGCAACATCCACCCGTACAGCCAGACGATTGCGCCCACGAAGCCGAGCAGTCCGAGCCACGGGGCGAGCGCAAAGTCATCGGCTATTATCCCTATCGGAGCGTCAGTCGAGAAGCCGACGATGAGACCGGCATTGATCACACCCCACAGGCTCTCACCGACAATCAACCCCGACGCCACGAGCGTGCCTAGTCGTTCAGCGCGGTCAGGGTTCGTCGACGAGCGAGCGCGCCGGTCGTACCAATGAGAGATTACCGCGCCGACGACCACAGCGAAGGTCGCAGACATCGGAAGATATATCCCTATGCCGACGGCCAGCGGCGGAATGCGCAGTTTCTTCATCGCTCCGAGCGTCGCGTCGAGCAGAATTAGGCCGACTCCCACGAGCGCGCCGATGCCGATCATCTTCCATTCGAGGCTGCCGCCGATGACGCCCTCGGCGAGCGCAGAGATGAGCGTCGCCTGCGGCGCGGGCAGCGGATTGGGCGCGACAACGCCGACGTTGGCGGCTCCGGCGAATCCATAAGCATTGGCGAGCAGGTTGAGTACCGACGGAATTACAGATGCGCCTGCGGCCACGCCGACTATGAGCGCGATCTGCTGACGCATAGGCGACGCGCCGACAATCTGGCCGGTTTTCAGGTCTTGCAGGTTATCGTTCGAGATGGTCGCGCAGGCAAAGATGATCGCCGTCACAAAAAGAGCGAGGGCGACGAGCGCGGGCCGCGTCTCAGGCGTCGGCGACACGGCAAGGATGAGCGTCGATGCGCACACCACGATTGACAGAATGCCGACGCCTGAGATCGGGCTGTTAGAAGCGCCGATGAGTCCTGCCATGTAGCCGCAGATTCCGGCGATAAGAAAGCCGACGATCAACACGAACGGCACGGCGATCAGCGTGAGCGTCACCGCGTTTGGCGCAAGCACCGTCGACCGCACGAAGGTGAAGGCCAGCCACCCGGCGATGACGAGGCAAGCGGCTGTGAGCGCGAGAATCCACCGCCCCGACAAATCGCGGTCTCTATCGTCCTGTGTGGCCTCGGATCGAGAACTGACGAGCGTGCTGACAAGTCCGCCGACTACGGGCTTCGCCAGCTTGATCAGCGTATAGATCGCGGCAACAGCAATCGCGCCTGCGCCGATGAACCGCACTTGCGTGCGCCAGATCGATAGTGTGTGCGCGGCGAGCGTCACGCCGTCGTCGGCAGGCTGCATCGAGGTCAGGATCGGCACGCCGATGCCCCATGCGATCACGAGACCAGTCAGCATCGCCATACCGACCGACAAACCGACCAGATGGCCCGCGCCGAGGAGCGCGAGCGACCACGCGATGTCGTACCCGCTCGACATCAATGTTCCAATACGGAAGAACCCCGTGACTTGAGCGGAGGCGATGCGCGTCGCCGTCACGATGGCAAGCCCTGCGGAAGCGACCGAACCGAGTATGACGGCGACAAGCCCTTCCCTCGCTTCGCCCGTATCGTCTTTTGTTTCGCCCCGCGTGCCGGAGCCGACTTTCAGCACCTCAGCCGCCGCGACGCCTTCCGGGTAGGGAAGGTCCGAGTTCGTCACCAGCGCGCGTCTAAGCGGGATCGTGAACAACACCCCCAGCACGCCGCCGCTCAGGCATATGAGAAACGATTGCCAGAATGGAAATCCCGTCCACCAGCCGACGATCACCAGTCCCGGCAAAACGAAGATGATCGCTGAGAGCGTGCCAGCAGCGGAGGCGACGGTCTGAACGATGTTGTTTTCAAGGATCGAGGAATCTTTAACGGCGCTCAGGATGGCCATCGATATGACCGCCGCCGGAATCGAGGATGCGAAGGTGAGACCGACCTTGAGGCCGAGGTAGACATTGGCCGCCGTGAATACGGTCGTGATGAGCGCGCCTAGAATCAGGCCGCGTATGGTGAGTTCTCTGGGTTTCATAATCCTCCCCGTCTAATGAGGAAATGATCAGGATGAGTACAGCTTGGCCCTCGACTATACCTTTCCTGTCGCCGTAGTCGCGAATTCTGCGGCAGTCTAACGACACCGCTTTCTCAATGCAAGGATTCTGAGGGTGAGATATCGGAAAAGTCCTGAGTCGAGAGCTTGGAGTCGCAAGGGGCGGACTTTCAGATCGTATCTTTTTCGCTACGGCCTTCTTGATCTCCAGAACTTGCTTTGCACACGATAGGCTTATGAACAACCAGATTATATCCTCATCTCCTGATGTGATGGGTGGGATTCCGGCCCTTGCCGGGACTAGAATGCCTGTCCAAACCTTCATCGATTACATCAAAGGCGGCGTGAAGCGCCGTCCACTGCATGCGGTTCGGCGCGCCCACGGCAACACGTCACCTCCAGAACCTCCACCACGGACGGCCCAAGGACTTGAGCGGTACGGCCCATGCTCGCCCCTTTGCAGTGAGGAATGGTTCCAAGAACACGCGGACCCGTTCGTGTGGCGAGTTGAAGGCTCGCATCCCCTCGGGTATTGCTGCATGCTCCTCGCGCGCTTGCCTGAAGACCGCAGTAATGTCATCATCCGGTACGCTGCGTCTCACGAGATCAGCATCGCGCAGGCTGCACAGGAGCGCGTCATCGCCATTCCAGTTTTGCAGGACGAACTGACCAAGCCTCGATGGTGCTATTGCCATGTGATCCTGTTCCCGAATCGAATATACGACCCGACATCTTCAGAAGGCTACCGCCTTTCCTCTGTCCGAACCGATGATGCCACCGCCACGGGATCAGGAGCAAACCCACTGAAGTAACGACAATAGCCCATCCAATAATCCTGAATAAATCGGCTTGCCACATCGCTGGCGAATGGACGGCTATCGACACGCCAATCAGCAGGCGGAATGCCTGTCAGGCGCGAACTAACTTAAAACCTTGCGCAAAAATCTTCCCGTGTGCGACTCTTCACACGCGGCTATCTGTTCAGGCGGCCCTTCCGCGACGATCCGCCCGCCGCGGTCTCCTCCTTCGGGGCCGAGATCGATTATCCAGTCCGCGCTCTTTATTACATCCAGATTATGCTCGATGATTATTATCGAGCCGCCCGCTTCTATCAAATGACGGAATGCTTCGAGCAATCGGCTGATGTCATCGAAGTGAAGCCCCGTCGTCGGCTCATCGAAAATATAAAGCGTCTTTTCGCCCGCCCGACGCGAAAGATATGACGCGAGCTTGACTCTTTGCGCCTCTCCGCCTGAAAGAGTAGTCGCCGATTGCCCCAATCGCAAATAACCAAGACCTACGGCATCAAGCACATTCAATCGCGAGGCTATGCGGTTGACGCTTGAGAAAAACTGCAAAGCCTCGCGCACGGTCATATTCAAAACATCGTGAATCGATTTTCCGCGAAACTTCACATCGAGCAAGGCCGCCTTGAATCGCATACCCTTGCACTCCTCGCACACCAACTCGACATCGGCGAGGAACTGCATCTCTTTTATCTCGACTCCGTTGCCCTCGCATCTGTCGCATCGCCCGCCCGGAACGTTGAAGCTGAAATGCGATGCATCGAATCCGTGAGCCTGAGCCTCGCGCGTATGCGAGAACAGATCACGTATGGCGTCATAAGCCTTGATGTAGGTGACAGGATTCGAGCGCGGCGTGCGCCCGATGGGAGATTGATCTACAAGCACGACATCCTGAATGTGCTGCGCGCCTTCTATCTTCGCGAACGATCCGACGCGACCCGTCCACTCGCCGCGCTGTTTTTTCAGTCCGGCATAAATTATGTCGTGAACCAGCGTCGATTTGCCCGAACCCGACACGCCCGTTATGCAGGCCATCAGTCGAAGCGGAATGCGTACATCTATACCGTCGAGGTTATGCTCGCTCGCGCCTTTGATTTCCAGAAAGTGCGGCCCGGGCTGCCGTCGCTGACGGGGCAGTTTTATCTCCATCTCGGCGCGCAGATATTTTCCCGTAAGCGAATGGCTGTTCGACATGAGTTCTTCGGGCGTGCCGCTGAAAACCACTTCGCCGCCTATCTCGCCCGCGCCCGGCCCGATGTCGATCACGCGATCAGCCGACATCATCATCTCCGGCTCATGCTCTACGACCAGCACCGTATTTCCGATTTCGCGCAGGTCTTTGAGTATCCGTATGAGCCGCTGATTGTCTCGCGCGTGAAGCCCGATTGAAGGTTCATCGAGAACGTACAATGCGCCGACGAGCGCGGCTCCGAGACTCGTCGCCAGATGAATCCGTTGAGCCTCGCCGCCGGAAAGCGTCGAAGCCAAGCGATCAAGCGAGAGATACTGAAGCCCTACATCGTTGAGAAACTTCAAACGATTTCGAATCTCGTCGAGCAGACGACCGGCGATATCGGTTTGAGCAGGAGTGAGTTGAATATCATTGAAAAAATCAGCCGCCGCCGCGACGGTCATCGCGCAGACTTCAGGCAGAGTCCTGCCGCCGACTCTCACCAATCGCGCTTCCTGTCGCAATCGCGCGCCGGAGCAGTCGGGACAGAGCGTGTAGCCGCGATACTTCGAGAGAAAGACTCGCACGTGGAGCTTGTATTTTTTCGTTTCGAGCCAGTCGAAAAATCCTTTCACGCCGCCGAATCCGTTGCGGCCCTGAATGATCGCCCGCTGATGCTCGCGGCTGAGTTGTCTAAATGGCGTGCCGGTAGGAATACTTTCCTGACGGGAAAACTTGAGCATCTCCTTTTGCGCCCATTCATACTGAGGCTTCATCCACGGCTCGATAGCGCCGCCCGCCAGACTCAGTTCGCGATTCGGAATGACCAGATTCATATCCAATCCGATGGTGTTTCCGAATCCCTGACAGGTAGGACACGCGCCGAATGGAGAATTGAAACTGAAGAGTCGCGGCTCAGGATCGGCGAAGGCCATGCGACAGCGTTTGCACTCGAACCCCTGAGAAAATTCCATGCGCTCGACTGGCTCGGTCGCAGTCTCGATCACAGCCTGTCCGTGGCCTTCCTGATAACAGATTTCGATTGAATCAGTCAGCCGCGCCCGCGCGTCGGGAGCGACAGAGAGCCGGTCGACTAAAACGAAAGTGTCATCGAATGACGAATCAGTGTAGCTATCGGGCGTCGCCAGTTCGATGATCTGTCCGTTTTTGAATAGTCGCGTAAAGCCGCGTTGCATGAGGCTCATCAAATGAGCCTTGATTCTGGTTTCTTCGGATGCGACACGAGCCGCGCGCTTTTTCTTCCTGCCGTTGTCGGTCGCTTCCGGGATTTCCATCCCCGCCGCGGCGGGGAAGAGAACATAAAAGCGCGTGCCTGACGGAAGGCGCAGCACTTGATCGGCGATAGATTCAGGCGTGTCGCGTGTGACCTCCGCGCCGCAGCTTGAGCAGTAGGTTACGCCTATGCGGGCGAAGAGCAATCGAAGGTAATCATAAATTTCAGTCTGAGTGGCGACTGTAGAGCGCGGATTGCGGGTGGAGTTTTTCTGTCTTATCGAGATTGGCGGGCAGATGCCTATGACTTCATCGACATCCGGCTTGCTCATCCGTTCGAGGAACTGTCGCGCGTAGGCCGAAAGCGATTCGACATAGCGGCGCTGCCCCTCGGCATAGATGGTGTCGAATGCGAGAGAGGACTTGCCCGACCCGCTCACGCCGGTTATGACCGTGAGTTTGCCTATGGGAATTTCGACATTGATATTTTTAAGGTTGTGGACTCTGGCCCCCCGGACGCTTATCACTTCTTCAAACATTGCACCCTTTTCATCGGTTGTTCCTCCAGGCGAGGAGTAAATGTCAAAATCGAACCGGCAATTTTAACATTCGTCCGACGGCATTATCAATTTGAGCGCGAGGGGGAAACCGAATTGTTGCGGGTAATGTTAAGGCCATTTAGTTCTTCGAAAGCGAAGTCGAACAGAAAACCACCGATGAACACCGATGAACACAGATAGAGAAAAAGTCGAAAATTTCTCCATTTTTCTTTCTCGTCTTATCCGTGTTTATCTGTGTTCATCTGTGGTTTCTTCTTTTCTGCTGAAAATTAAATGGCCCTGGGGTAATGTTGAATGTGGTCACTATGATCGATGCGCGTCGAGAATCTCTCGCGCCTTGCGCAAAAGCGCGTCCGGCGTGAATGGCTTTTGCAGAAAAGCTGTCCCTTCATCCAGCACGCCGTGATGCACTATCGCGTCGTCGGTATAGCCCGACATGTAGAGTATTTTTATTTCGGGTCGCGAGGGGGTTAAGCGTTCAGCCAACTCTCGACCGCTGAAGATGGGCATTACGACATCGGTTATCACCAGATGAATCACCCCTTCGTGCTGCTCATATTTCAGAAGAGCTTCGCTGGCATCGGCAGCTTCAAGAACTGTGTAGCCGTGCGATTGAAGAATCTTGCAGGCGAGCCTCCTTACCAAATCTTCGTCCTCGACAACGAGGATCGTTTCGTGTCCCCTGAGCGATTCGGCCATCGGGGCAGGCGTTTCCGTCGCATCGGACGACTCTTCGATAAGCGGCAGATATACCTTGAAGGTCGTTCCTCTTCCCGGCTCGCTGTAAACCCAGATGTGTCCGCTGCTTTGTTTGACTATTCCGTAGACCGTAGACAGTCCCAGCCCTGTGCCTCTGCCTTTCTCTTTGGTCGTAAAGAAAGGCTCGAAGATGTTTGCCTGAGTTTCCCTGTCCATCCCCGTGCCTGTATCGCTCATCGCCATCATCACGTATGAGCCGGGTTGAACGTCTGCGTGCTGATTGGCATAGGAGTCATCGAGAAAAATATTTTGAGTCTCGATGGTAAGTTTGCCGCCCCTCAGCATGGCATCGCGGGCATTGACGGCGAGGTTGAGTATTATCTGCTCTATCTGCCCCGGATCAGCCTTCACATGTCCAATGGCCGGATCGAGATTGGCTCTCATTTCGATATCTTCACCGATCAGTCGCTGGAGCATTTTGCCAACATCGGCAATGACCGCATTGAGGTTCATCACTTTGGGTTGAAGTATCTGTTTGCGGCTGAAGGCCAATAGCTGGTTGGTCAATGCGGCGGCGCGCTTGCCAGCCTTCTCTATCTCCTCGACCTGCTCGCGCATCGGGTCCGCCTGATGGAGATTGCTCACGAGTATCTGACTGTAGCCTATGATGGCCGTCAGCAGGTTATTGAAATCGTGAGCGATGCCGCCCGCCAGCCTTCCCACCGCTTCCATCTTCTGCGACTGGAGAAGCTGTTCTTCGAGTCGCTTGTGGTCGGTGATGTCATTGGTCGTGGTGAGTACACACTGCTCGCCGTTGAGTGTGATCACTTCGGATGAAGTAAGGGCTATGCGCACTTCGCCGCTCTTTACGCGGCGACGGACTTCGACGTTTAGTATGCGCCCCTGCTGCTCAAGAATCTCTCTCAGACGGCTGCGCTCCTCGGGGTCTCGATAGATGCCTATTTCAGTCGTCGTGCGGCCTATGATCTCTTCGCTCGTATAACCGCTGTTACGGAGGAAACTCTCATTCACCTCGATGTAGCGCCCCTCTTTATATGTCACTATGCTCATCGGAACCGGGCTTGCCCTGAAAGCTTTTGAGAATCGTTCTTCCGAAGCGCGCATAGACTCTTCGGCTTTTTTGCGCTCGGTGATATCGCGGAATATGAGAACGACGCCGTTTATCTCTCCTCTCTCGTTGCGTATGGGAGCGCCGCTGTCGTCGATGGAAATTTCGCTGCCGTCCTTCGCTATCAATAAGGTATGATTTGCAAGCCCTAAGACACGACCCTCTTTGAGTATCTTCGTCGTCGGATTATCGATGCTCGCGCGAGTCTCTTCATTGATGATTCTGAATACCTTATCGAGCGACTGACCGACAGCTTCTTCCTGCTTCCATCCGGTTAAGGACTCGGCAGCCCGGTTGAGAAAAGTAACGCGCGAACTGGTGTCGGTCGCGATAACCGCGTCGCCGATGCTCGAAAGCGTTACCCGCAGCCACTCGTGTTGTTCGCGCAAGCGACGTTCGCTCTCCCGCCGCCCGCTGACAAGCACGATGAGGATGACGAACAACAGCATGACGTTGAACTGCGAGACTATATATTTCGTCGTTATCGGCGTCGTCGCTCGCGCCGACAAGGCTCCTGCGATCGATATCAATTCGAACAATATGAGTACCATCAGCCCCGGCCCTTTTCCACCGTACCAACTGACGCCGATCAGCACGAGAATGATCAGAAGACTCAGATCGAAGGTGATTGAAGCATATCTCAGGAGCAGAGCTATAAGAATGGTGAGAGCGAATGCCGCCAGCCCCATTCCATAACGCAAAACAAATGGCTTCAGAAAAGCGCGGGACAGCCTGTTGCGGGATTGCTTTCGATCAAATTGAGATTGTGTCATTATCAGCGCCTTTTACAGGCCCGCCAATCCAATCCGTGGCTTCCTGAACAGTTTTATAGGATAGCGGTATATACGTCAAACCTTCGGGGGTGTTACACGAAACGACAGATCGAAACTGAACTAACACTGTTCCTTATAGCTGGAACTGTAAACCAGCTTGATTCAGGTCGCAATAGTTTCGTCGCCGTTCTGTGACGGAAATGACACGGCGCGCGAAAGCTCTCGGCGTCGCGCCTTATGAATTTACTGCCGCAAATCGCTGAAGGAACATCGCGAAAGCGATTCGCGTTTTTGTATCTCTTCTGCAATATTTTTTTAACTCGTCATTCAACTGCTGCCAAAAGTGGCCATCCTTGACATCGACTCTTTACCCCCATATACTCGAACACGGTTGTTAATCGAATCACTGGTTGCACGGCGAAGAGGAGAGTAATCAATTGGCAAGAACCCTACAGGGGCGACTGAGCGCCGAAGGACTTCGAGTGGCCGTCGTTGCTGGCCGCTGGAATGATTTCGTCGTAAGCCACCTCATCAGCGGCGCGATCGATGCGCTCGAACGTCTAGGCGCTTCCTCCGATGCAATCACCATAATCAGAGTCCCAGGATCGTTCGAACTTCCGCTGGCTGTAAAGAAAGCCGCAGCTTCAGGAACATATGACGTTATGATCTGTCTGGGCGCGATCATTCGCGGAGAGACTTCTCATAACGAATACATCGCCTCAGAAGTCATCAAAGGTATCGCTCAGGTCTCTCTTGAATCAGGCGTGCCGGTAGCGCTCGGAGTGGTCACCGCAGACACACTGGAGCAGGCCATAGACCGGGCCGGAGCCAAATCCGGCAACAAGGGATTCGAGGCCGCGATGACGGCAGTGGAGTTGGCGAACCTTTATCGCGAGATTTAATGGCAGTCGAAAGATTGCCGAAACTTTGTAGCACTTTTTCAGTTGCAGGAATTCAGTTATGGGTGCCAGACGTAAGGCCCGGATAAGCGCCTTACAGATGCTCTTTCAGTTCGATGTATCACGCCCCGCAGTCGAGGCGTTGACCAATCTTTACTGGTCTTCGTTCGGCGAAGAGGCGGGCGATGTCCCGCGCGAATATGCCGACCGGCTCGCCCTCGGAGCCGCCACTCGCCTCGACGAAATAGACGAGCATATACGTCGAAGGGCCGAGCATTGGCGCATATCGCGCATGGCGGTCGTAGACCGCAACATTCTGAGACTGGCCATCTACGAATTTCTCTACGAGCCGGAAACTCCCAAAACAGTCGTCATCAACGAAGCCTTGGAAATAGCCCGCCGCTTCTCCACCTTCGAAGCCACTCAGTTCATCAACGGCATACTCGACGCCGTCAAGCGCGACCTCGAAGACCGTGAAACCGCTTCGAGCGCTGCCACCTCGCAAAAAAACTGATCCGTAAAAATTGAAACCTCTCTCCCGCTGATGCGTTGACATCAGACGAAACTCATTGTATATATAGCGTCGCCATATATTGAGACGATTGATATGCTCGATCAGGAAGTCAAAAGAGGAAGCGCCGAAATGCTGATTCTCGCTCTGGTGGAAGAGCGGCCCCGGCACGGCTATGAAATAGCCCGTCTGATCGACGAACGTTCCGAGGGCGCGCTGCAATTTCACGTCGCTTCGCTCTATCCGCTGCTTTATCGCCTCGAGACGCGCGGGTGGATTCGAGGTCGCTGGGTCGAGAAAGCCGGTCAGCGCCGACGCCGGTACTACAAACTTACTGCCGCTGGGCGAAAGGTTCTCGCCGAGCAGCGACGAACATGGTCTGATTTCTTCGCGGCGCTGGATCGCGTCGCAAAGATCAATCCTGCCTGAAGGCGTATGACGGATTGGAGACATTACGTTCGCAGTCATCTTCCGCCGCTCTCCCTCGGCTCGGAGCTCGAGATGGAGATCGTCGAAGAGATGGCCCTGCATCTCGAATCAGTCTACGAAGCCGCGCTGGCCAGGGGAGCTTCAGAGCAGGAAGCGCGCTTGCGCGCGGCGGCTCATATCCGTGATTGGCAATTGCTCGAATGCGAACTGATCCGCGCCAAAAGGCCGCGCGCCCGATTGCGGATCAATCATCACGCGAGATTTTCGATTCAATCGAAAACGAGAAGAGGGGGAATGCTTATGGGATCGCTTCTGCAAGACCTCAGATATGGCGCGCGAATGCTCATCAAAAGCAAAGTCTTTACAGGTGTGGCCGTACTCAGCCTCGCGCTCGGCATCGGAGCCAGCACAGCTATTTTCAGCCTGCTCGACGCTGTGCTGTTGAAGATGCTCCCCGTAAAAGAGCCGCAGGAACTTGTGCTGTTCAACTGGCTCTCCGGGCCGAATAGGATGATGGCTTCGATCAATGGAAGCAGCCTGACTGATCCGGCCACGGGGATGAATACCAGCACTTCGTTTTCCTATCTCACATTCGAGCGATTGCGCGAGCATAACGAGACGCTCGCTTCTGTCTTCGCATTCGCTCCTCTCGAACAACTGAATGTGAATGTGGACGGTCAGGCGGAGATAGCCGCCGGACAACTTGTTTCCGGCGATTACTATGCGGGACTGGGCGTCGAACCCGCGCTGGGCCGGTTGATCAGAGATGAAGACGATCACGCGGGCGCAAGCCCCGTCGCCGTCATCACGCATCGTTACTTCGAGCGCCGATTCGCGCTCGACCCCGAAGTGATAGGCAAGAGTGTCAATGTCAACAACGTCGCGTTTACGATCATCGGCGTCACCCCGCCCGCATTTTCCGGCGCGCTGGAGGTCGGCGAATCTCCCGATCTGTCTATCCCGCTCGCTATGGAGCCGCAGGTCATACAGGGCAGTCGCAGTCTCGCTCAGCCCTGGTTCTGGTGGTTGAGAGTGATGGGGCGCGTGAAGCCCGAAGTGAGCGAAGAACAGGCGCGCGCAAGCCTCGAAGTGATTTTTCAAGAGAGCGCGCTCGACGGCTGGACGGCGCTGCAAGCGCGACTTCAATCGCTGGGGCGGGCGACCGCTCAGGAGCCGCGCGACACTCCACTGCTCAGAGTCGCATCGGGCGGTCAGGGGCTTACAGAATTGCGTCAGGCATATTCGCGCCCGCTGATGATTCTTATGATCGTAGTCGGACTCGTGCTGGTTGTAGCCTGCGCCAATTTGGCCAACCTGCTCGTGGCGCGAGCCGCCCAGCGACAAAAAGAAATAGCCGTGCGACTGGCTCTCGGCGCGAGCCGCTTCAGATTGATCCGGCAACTGCTGACTGAAAGCCTGATGCTCGCGCTCGCGGGCGGCGCGCTCGGCGCGCTGCTGGCTTACTGGGCGAAGGATATATTGCTTGCCTTGCGACCGTGGGGAGGCAGTGAGATCGCACTTGATCTGAAACTCGACCTTCGCGTGCTGGGATTCACCCTTGCAGTTTCACTCATCACCGGCCTTCTGTTCGGACTCGCGCCTGCGCTGCGAGCGACCAGAATCGATCTGACTCCGACGCTCAAAGACCAAGCGGGAAGTCTCACCAGATCGCGTTCCATTCTCAGCAAATCGCTCATAGTCGCGCAGGTGGCGATGTCGCTCGTGTTGCTTGTCGGCGCAGGTCTCTTCCTCAGGACGCTCGGCAATCTGCACAGCATCGATGTCGGATTCAACAGCGAGAATCTGCTGCTGTTCAGAGTCGATCCGAGACTGAGCGGTTACAAAGGCCCGCAGATAGCTAGTCTCTATCGACGAATGATAGAAGGCATCGAATCAGTTCCCGGCGTGCGTTCAGCGACTCTCTCGCGTCATCCGCTGTTGAGCGGCAGCGCGCGCACGGTCAGCGTCTCCGTTCAGGGCCACACATCACAGGAAGGCGAAGACAGCGATCTTTTGGTCAACACGGTCGCGCCAAATTTTTTAGAGACGATGGGAATCCCATTGCTTTTCGGTCGAAGTCTTACTCCGCACGACGACGAGCGCGCGCCCAAGGTCGCTGTGATCAATCAGGCGATGGCCCGCAAATACTTTGCAGATGATAATCCCATCGGGCGACGTTTCGGAATGGGAGGGCCGGAGACGAGCGGGCAGATTGAAATAATAGGCGTTGCCAGAGACGCGAAGTACACCAGCCTGCGACGAGAGATGTCGCCCACGGCCTACGTACCATACTTGCAGGACTCTCTGGGGCAGGCGAATTTTTCTGTGCGCATAGCGGGCGACGCAACCGCGCTCACGTCTTCCATACGCGAAGCCGTGCGCGAAGTCGACGCGAATCTGCCGCTGTTCGATGTCAAGACTCAAAGCCAGCAGACGGCAGAATCTCTCGCTCAGGAACGATTATTCGCTACTCTTTCGAGCTTCTTCGGCCTGCTCGCGCTTGTGCTTGCCAGCATAGGACTCTACGGTGTGATGAGTTACTCGGTCGCGCGGCGAACCAGCGAGATAGGCATTCGCATGGCTCTGGGCGCTGAGGCGCGAGATGTCACTCGGATGGTGATGAGCGAAACGATACGGCTGGTTTTCACAGGCATCGCGATCGGATTGGGCGCGGCGCTGGCCGTGACTCGTTTGATTTCGAGCATGCTTTTCGGACTCGCGCCTACGGACCCGCTGACTATCTCGCTGGCGGTTTTTGTGATGATCGCCGTCGCCGCTCTCGCGGGCTATCTGCCTGCGCGAAGAGCTTCACAGGTCGACCCGCTCGCCGCTCTCAAATATGAATGAGTCTGGAGAGTCCAGACTCTTTAGACTCGCCGGACTTTCAAGGCTCTCTGGACTCGCCAACTATTGGTTGTATAATTTCACACTTATCTGAAACAATCTGCGCGGGATAGAGCTATGATCGAAGACAAGGCGCTGCTGAAAGAATATCTGTCTGAGGCCGAGGAGTTCCTCGATGCGCTCCTTTCCGATCTCGATCTGCTGGCCCGTCGCGCAGGCACGAAGCTCGATATCAATCTGGTCAATCGAATATTCCGCGCTGTTCATTCGCTCAAGGGATTGTCGGGGATGATGCGACTCGACGAGGTTCAAACCCTCGCGCACGAGTTCGAAGACATACTCGACGATCTTCGCATGGGACAGCTTGCGCTTGATCGTCAATCAGCCGCCTCGCTTCAGGAAGCAGGCGCGGGGCTGGCATCGCTTCTGGCCGCCGCCGCGAAAGGCTCGGCTGTCGAAGAAGATTATGAAAAACTCCGCGAGTTGATCTCATCGATCACACGCGGCGCGCAGGCTCGCGCAAGGCGGGACAAAAGCGCGGTCGAAGAGATAGGACTTTCCGAGCGCGAGCGCGAGCTACTGACTGAATACGAGCAGCAGAGAGTCATCGAGAATTACAACGCGAAGCGTTCATTTTATTCGATCTCGGTTCAACTGGAAGCCGCCCGCCTCGACCGCCAGTATCGCCGGATGGCTAACAGCCTCGGAGAAAAAGGCGAGCTTATCACCACGCTTCCCGAAAAAGCCGCCGATACTTCGAAAGTCGCATTCAAGCTGTTGTTTGCCACCTCGATCAAAGAAGCTCAGGTCAAACAACTGGTCGAAGCCTTCGGCGGGCGGGCCTCAAGAATGGGACGCTCCGGGTGGCGCAGAGCGGGCGAGGCTCTAAGCGTAGTCGTTCGCCGCCCCAGACGCGATAAAGAAAGCGAGTCGAAATCTTCGACGACGAAACTGCCACTCGCTTTAGGACAGGAATCGCTTCAACCTCTCTCGCCAAGCGTGCGGATAGAGCTTGCTCAGATAGATGATCTGTCGGGCCTTGCGCACGAGCTTGCTATAGAAGCGCAGAAGCTGGCTTCGATGGCCGACCGATTTCTGAAATCGGCGGGGCTTGGGCCGAAAGAACGTCACGATCTGAAATTCAGCGCGCGACGTATAGAGCGCGAATTCGTGGAGCTTGAAGAGCGACTCGTCGAATTGCGCATGGTCTCGCTCGCTCAGACCTTCACGCGCGCCGCCCGTGTAGCCGGTCGCCTCGCTCGCGAGCTTGGAAAATCGGTTTCCGTAGAACTCGCAGGGCGCGAGACGCAGATCGACAAGATGATCGCCGACCGCATAGCCGATCCGCTTTATCACATACTGCGAAACGCAATCGATCACGGAGTGGAAATTCCCGCTGAACGGCGACTGGCGGGCAAGAGCGCGCGAGGGCGGATAAAGATCGAAGCCACGCTCGAAGGCACGCGCGCCATCATGGCTATATCTGATGACGGGCGCGGAATCGATGCGGCGGCTGTGCGCCGTCGCGCTGTCGAGATAGGAGCGTTCCCTGGTGATGAAGAGTTGAGCGATGAGGAAACCCTCAGTCTGATCTTCTCGCCCGGTTTTTCGACTGTAGATGAAGTAACGGCGCTGTCGGGTCGCGGAGTCGGTCTCGATGCCGTCGAGCGAACTATAAACGAGCTTGGAGGAGAGATTCGAGTCTCTTCGGAACCGGGCAAAGGGACCCGTTTTCAACTCGTCGTGCCGACCACATTGGTGATGATCTCGGCTTTCATTGTAGAGGTCAGCCATTGGCGATATGCTGTCAATGTCGGACAGATAATCGAACTGCTCTACATCGATCCGGCTCAGGTGTCTGGTCGCGACGGCAAACGAACCATTCGCTGGCGCAATTCCAACATCAGACTCGTAGAGCTAGGCTACCTGCTCGGCACGGGCGGCGCGAGAGTATTGCACTCGCAGGGGTCGAACGGATCAGGGAGAGTGCCGGTTTTGATCGCTAGAATAGGCGAGCGTCAGGTGGCAGTGGCCGTCGACGGATTTCGGGAGCAGAGAGAGATAATCGTCAAATCGCTCGGCTCCCTCGCGCGAAGGATCAAGGGAGTGACCGGGGCAGTAGACCTCGAAGGCGGAGACGTGGCTTTAGTGCTCGATCTGCCGGGACTGCTTACGCGCCGCAGCATGGGGATATGATGGAAGAGATCGATTACGAATTGACCGATTTGCCGACCGAAGGCGACATATCCGTACTCGTCTTCGGAGTGGGCGAAGAAGTTTTTGCGATCAACGTCGAGCAGACGGAAGGCGTCGTCGATTGCCCGCGGGTGACACCGCTGCCCCAATCGCCTGAGCATTTCGCGGGAGTGTCGAGCGTCAGAGGGCGAATGACTATCCTGATCGATCTCGGCGACAGGAGGGCGCAAAACGGAAAGAAGCAACGGCTCATTTTGATCAGGAGCGAGTCGCAAATGGGACTCGTCGCGGATCGCGTCGAAGGGGTGGTGAGCCTGACGCCTTCAGGCGAGTCGGGGCGCAGTAAGCGAGACGACGCGGAATCGATCAGTGAGCGTTGGCCCGCCGTGGCTCATTTTCGCAGCGGCGGGCGCGCGGTGCCTTTGCTCGATCTGGAGCGGCTGGCCGAAGGTTGAATTCTCAGCGGCGGTTTTGCATACGAAAAATAATCAAAGCGGGGTTGAAGTTTCAGCTTTCGGAAATTAGACTAGGACACGGCTATGAGTGGAATGAAGTTTCGACGAACCTGCTCGGTTTGCAACGCAACGTTTTTCTCCCCTGACCGCAAGGCGGCATATTGTTTGAAGTGCGTCAAAAAGAAGATCGTCAAACATGTGCCTGCTGAAGCCCGAACCCCTGCGCAACAGGCGCGGGCTACGCCTCGCGCCATACCGCGACCAGTAAGCGCGCCGCGACCCATCAGAAAGCAGAAGACGCTTCGGCCACCGAAGGTCGCCGAGATGACTCCTGATCTTCGCGAGCGAATCCTTCAGGCTTATAACGAAGAGTATGACGGGCAGCCTGCCACGCGCGAGGTTCATAACAAGATCGCTGAAAAAGTATGGGCGAAGCGACAACTCGTCGCCGAGGCGCTGCGCGATATCACGAAAATCAATGTCGTGCTGACGGCGGAAGAGAAGCAGCGGGCCATAGAGATGTATCAGCGATTCGTCGAAACGGGACACCGACCCGAAGGCGGACGCCGCCGCGCCATCAGCGTCGCACTCAGCGTTCCTTTCAAACAGGTTGTCAAGGCCATACGGGACTGGTCGCTCAGTCAGTATTCTAAATCGCCGACTCCCACTCCTTCGCGCACACAGTTGTTCGAGATCGAAAAAATCTACTGGAACGAACTGCACGAGAAGCGATACGGATTGCGCGAACTGCCCGACCGCATAGCCGAGCAACTCGGCTACGTCACTCGATGGCAGGTGCTCCGTTGGCTCGATGTGCTTCACGATGACGAGCGGTCATTTGCCAAAGTGCCTGACCCGGAACCTGAAATTCAGGGGCAGATACTTGCAGCCTATAGCGAATACCTGCTTTCCAATGAGCCTCCTGAACAGGGATTGCACTACACTATCGCAGGGAGATTCGAACATCTCACCCCGCGCCAGGTGCATAAAGTTCTTCAAAGCTACCGTCACCGAGTGCGCGCGGAGTATCCACTTTTATAGGCGGCGGTCGGTGGTCAGTTGTCAGTGGTCGGTTGTTTTATTCTGACTCCTGATCTCTGGTTTTAGAAGAATCATACACATCGTTTTCAACGATGACATGGAATGATGAGAAACCGACCACCGGCCACTGATCACCGACCACTGCCCGCGGTATGAAGCAGATCGTACAGAATTATCGAACGGGCGAACTCAAAATCGAAGAGCTTCCTCCGCCCGCGCTCAGACCGGGCCAAGTGCTGGTCAGGACATCTTTTTCTCTCATCAGCGCAGGCACGGAGCGCACAGTCGTCGAGACTGCGCAAAGCTCGCTCATCGGCAAAGCCCGCTCTCGCCCCGACCTCGTCAGGCAGGTCATAGACAGCTTCAAACGCGAAGGCTTGCGCTCGACTTATGAAAAAGTCAAAGCCCGACTCAATCAGGTCAAACCTCTCGGCTACAGTGCATCAGGAATAGTCACCGCCACAGGCGAAGGCGTCTCGGAATTTCAGGCGGGCGACCTCGTGGCCTGCGCGGGCGCGGGCTATGCCTCGCACGCAGAAGCCATATCGGTTCCGAAAAACCTCGTCTGTAAAATTCCCGAAGGCGCGTCTTTGGAATCGGCCTGCTACACGACGGTCGGAGCCATCGCCCTGCATTCCATCCGTCAGGCCGATGTGCGATTGGGAGAGACTGTCGCAGTCATAGGGCTTGGGCTTGTCGGTCAGCTTGTCGTTCAGATGCTCAGGGCCGCAGGTTGTCGAGCGGTCGGAATCGATATCGATGAACAGGCGTGCCAGCTTGCGCTCAAATCCGGCGCTGAACTTGTGACACGTGACAGGAGCGAAGCTCGCGCGCTTTGCGAAAAACTTTCAAACGGCTTCGGCGCAGATTCGATACTCGTCACCGCAAGCACGAACTCCAGCGAGCCTGTGGAACTTGCGGGCGAGATAGCGCGCGACCGCGCAAGAGTCGTCGTCGTCGGACTGGTCGGAATGGATGTGCCGCGTCATATTTATTACGCGAAGGAATTGGACATTCGCCTCTCGCGCTCCTACGGGCCGGGACGCTACGATCCGCAGTACGAAGAGAAGGGACAGGATTATCCCATCGGCTATGTGCGCTGGACTGAGAACCGTAATATGCAGGCCTTCCTCAGACTCGTCGCCGAAGGCAAGGTCGATACTGATCTTCTGACGACTCATAGCTTCGATATCGAGCGCGCGAAAGAAGCTTATGATTTGATAACGAGCCGCCGCGAGCGTTGCTGCGGCGTCGTGTTGAAGTACGCGGGCAGGGAAGGCGAAGTGGTCGCGCGAGTCACGCATCGCCGGAAGAGTGAAAAGAGCGATCAGATTTCAGTCGCTTTCATAGGGGCGGGAAACTTCGCCCGCAGCGTGCTGCTGCCCGCTGTCAAACGCGCTCCGAAAGTGCGACTGGCAGGAGTCGCGACGGCGACCGGACTGAGCGCGCGAAATACCGCCGAGCAGTTCGGCTTCGAATACTCGACAACCGATTATCAGGAAATACTTCGAGACGAAAGCGCGCAAGCCGTCTTCATTGCCACCCGTCATGATTTGCACGCGCGGCTTGCGGCTGAAGCTTTGCGGCGAGGCAAAGCGGTCTTCGTCGAAAAGCCTATGGCAGTCAATGAAGCGGAATTGCGCGAGGTAGTAGAAGCGGCCCGCACGAGCGAAGGCGTTTTGATGGTAGGCTACAATCGAAGATTTGCGCCGATGGCTGTTGAAATAAAAAAGAAGTTCGAGGATCGTCGCGGGGCGATGACGATAGTTTATCGAATCAATGCGGGTCAGTTGTCGCGCGATCACTGGACGAAAGATTCCACCGAAGGCGGCGGACGAATGATCGGCGAGGTGTGTCACTTCGTGGATTTCGCCGGGTTTCTGGCAAACGCGATGCCTCTGAGCGTGTCGGCTCACACGACGGCGATGTCGGGCGAGGCGGGATTTGATGATGACAGTTGTGTGGTCGCTATGAATTTCGCGGACGGATCGATTGCTTCGATCATTTATACGGCGAGCGGCGACAGCGCGGTTGCGAAAGAGAGGGTGGAAATTTTCTGCGACCGTCGATATGCATTGATCGATGATTTCAAGAGCGCGGAATTCCTGGCCGGGGGAAAGAAAACCCGTCTCGGCGGCGGCTCTCAGGATAAAGGCCACGCTGAAGAAATAAGAATATTTTTTGAAGCCACAAGCAAAGGCGAGATGCCCGTCAGTATTGAATCGCTCGCAGCGACGAGCCGCGCCTGCTTTGCGATAGTCGAAAGCGCGCGACGCGCGGGAGAGCGAATCGAGATAAAGCGGGATTGATTGGCTGTTGCCGCTTAGTTAGCCGCTTGCACTTAACACCTGGCGAATAGATAATCAGACATACTATTTGGAAGGATATACTATGGCAACAACTGTCTCTTTGATAAATATGAAAGGCGGTGTGGGTAAGACAACACTTGCTTTCAACTTATCTTGGTATTGTGCTTGGCGCGCTAATATGAAAGTGTTAGCTGTTGACTTGGATCCGCAAGCCAATCTGAGCCAATACTTCATGGGCGCAAAGAAATACCGTACTTACCTTGAGGATGATAACAATACAGTTGTGGAAATTTTTGAGCAATTCTCTGCGCCCAAATCAAAGAAAGGATCGCCTACTTTGTTATCTCCTAGGAGCGTTATTCATACTTTGCACGAATGGAATGATGGGAGTTTGATTCACCTTATACCGTCGAGACTTGAATTGGCATGGACGCTCAAGAATCCGACGGAAAAGGCGCAACTCCTGCCGCAGTTTCTTGCGAAGATCAGTGATAGTTATGATTTAATAGTTATCGACTGCGCTCCGACCGAATCCATTTTAACAGCAGCAGCCTATCGTTCTAGCAGATATATTTTTGTTCCAGTAAAGCCTGAATTCCTCGCAACTATAGGTTTACCACTCTTGGCGCGTTCTCTTGAAGAATTCCGACTAATGCATCAGAATCAAACGATTGAGATGGCGGGCATTATACTCAACGACTATAGGCGCACCAAAACGCCCCCGGAACAGTTGGCTTCTTCTAGAGATGTCAAAAGACTTGCTCAAGAGTATAACTGGCCTGTCTTGAATAATCCTGCATATCATTCGGACTCGTATCCAACAGGGTCTAGGGGAGGCACTCCAATTTTCCTCACCAAATATGCCAAGGACTATGTAAAAGGCGAGTTCAGTGGCGTGGCTGAGGAATTCTTGAAATCGGTGAATTTGAAATGAACAGCAAGGTAGTACAAATAGCGCTGAGGATTTGTCTTATAAAAGAGGAATTCTCGGAAAATGAGATTCTCGAGGCTATCAAATTGCTCGAAGATCATGGGTCTGCTTCTATATTGCTTGACTACTTAGCCGGTCGTAAGGCTGCCTCAAAAACGAGGAGATCAAAACACAAAAGCAAATCCACTATAGAGCAAAGGTCAAGGGTGATTATAAGCCTTCAGGATGAGGAACCAGAGAAATTCGAGTTGCTTTCAGAGTTTGACTCCATGATCCGTCAAGGCAAGATACTTTCCGAACTAGACGACATAAAAAGGCTTGGAGAGCAACTAAGTAAAGATTTTGCGCCAAAGAATTCGCGCAGAGATGCTATTGATAAATTGATCGATCTTCTCGCAAAGCGCCAAGTTGACGAGATAAGAACTATTATTAGAACAGTGTCTTCGTCTGACTCAAAGAACAAAGATAACGATTATCAGGAACTTGCGCGGTTTATCATTACGGGCAGATCATCTCAAGCAAAAACGATTTAAGATCAAACTGCACTGGCAAGACAGTGGGTCAGAGCCACCGAAGTAGACTTCAGTGGGCGCATTATCAGTTCTGTCTGGTGACTCACAGTCAGCCGGGTCTTCAGGTTGAAGGAATGATATGACTACAACTCAAAACAAAGAGCCGCAGATTTTTGTCACCCACTTGCCGATGGTGGTTCATCTGAAGCCAGTTATGAATCTATCTGACGAAGAGCTTTATCAGTTTTCTCAAATCAACCCGGATTTGAGAATCGAGCGAAACGCTCAGGGAGAATTGATAATCATGTCGCCAACGGGAGGTGAAACCGGCGAGCGAAACGCCGAGATCACGATGCAGTTGAGACTGTGGGCCAAACGTGACGGAACGGGCGCGACGTTCGATTCTTCAACCGGATTCCGACTCCCTGACGGATCGGTTCGCTCGCCTGATGCCGCGTGGGTCAGACGCACCCGGCTCGATCAATTGACGACAGAACAGAGAAGCGGATTCATCCCTCTGTGTCCTGATTTTGTAATCGAGTTGCGTTCGCCCTCTGACAACCTCGCCGATTTGCAGGATAAAATGCAGGAGTATATCGACAATGGAGCAGAGATGGGATGGCTCATCGATACCCATCAGAGGCGGGTTTATATCTACCGCCCTGGCGAAGCGGTGCAGGAGATTGATAATGCCGAAATGATTTCCGGCGACCCTCTGCTTTCGCAATTTCAATTAGACCTGCGGGAAATATGGTAGACGCGATTTGATGAAACATCTGCGCACTAATCGGGTTTCATTTCACACGGAGGAATCATGAAGTCAAGGATCACGCTTGCATTGTTCGTTCTGATAGCTTGTTTGAGCGCGACTGGGGCGGCTCAAGGGTCGGACAAAGTTGTTCGCGCGAAAGCGGGGCAATCACCTTACCGAATCAAACCGGGTGTGGCGGCTCCCATCGAAGTCATAATCGATATCGGCGCAGGCTATCATATCAATTCGAACAGGCCCGCGGAAGAATTTCTGATCGGCACCGCGCTCAAGCTGGACAAACTCGCGGGCATCACTACCACGCGAGTAGTTTATCCTAAGGCAAAGCTTCAGAAATTTCAGTTCTCCGAAAAACCTATGTCGGTTTACGATGGAAGAGTCGTTTTGAAATTCACGGCGCGGGCCGCCTCGGCGGGCAATTACACGCTCAAAGGAAAGCTCACGGTTCAGGCATGCAACGATGAAGCGTGCCTGCGCCCCGCGACCATAAATATCGATATCCCCATCGAAGCCGTGAAGTAGAATCACTGCCATCATCGAAATCGAAGGCGGAGGATGTGTTGTCTTCCGCCTTCATTTGTTTTAACTATGCTCTGCGACACCAGCACAGCGCGATTGTGCGAGCAATCGATTGAAAAACTTCTCCGCTACTGTCGCGGAGAACGTTGGATCGGATACGACCCTTATGACGGATTGAACTCGGCTCTTGCCAGAGCGTTGTCTTTCAACTCGAAGTTTTTAAGAACCGCCGCCATTCAAATCGTCAAGCGCAGCCCCATCAACTTTCGCCCGTTGATCGGTATCAAAAAATCTCTCAACCCAAAAGGCGCTGCCCTCGCCGCGCGAGCTATCATCCTTCTTGCCGAAAAGCGCGGACACGAGTTGGATGGCGATTTCGAATTCTTAATCAACGCGCTGATCTCGTCGTGTAGCGAGGGCTATGAAAATTATTGCTGGGGATACAACTTCGACTGGCAATCGCGCGCCTTCTTCGCGCCGCGAGGCACGCCCAACACCGTCTGCACCGTCTTTGCCGCGCACACGCTGCTCGACTGGCACGACGCGACCGCAAATCAAAGTGCGCTCGATTGTGCCGCGAGCAGTTGTCGCTTTCTGCTCGACACTCTCAACCGCAGCGAGGAGAAAAACGGTTTTTGCTTCAGCTACACGCCGAGTGACCGCTCGCGTGTTCATAACGTGAATCTGCTTGCAGCGGGACTTCTCGCTCGCGTTTACAAAAAAAACGGACAGGAGGAATTTCGCGAAGTCGCAGAAAAAGCCGCCGTCTGGACTCTCAATCGTCAGCGCGATGACGGCGCGTGGTTTTACGGCGAAGCGGATTCCCAACGCTGGATCGATGGTTTTCACACGGGCTATGTTCTGGTATCGCTTCGACGGCTGATCGCCGATCTCGATAGAGCGGACTGGACGAGTCATCTCGAACGCGGATTCGAGTTTTATAAAAACAATTTCTTTCTCGAAAACCTCGCGCCCCGGTATTATCACGACCGCTCGTACCCAATCGACATTCACTCATCGGCGCAGGCGATCATCACTTTTCTTGAGATGGGAGAAACTGAGAGGGCCGCTCTTTCATTGAGGTGGGCCATAGAAAACATGCAGGACGAAAGCGGCGCGTTCTATTTTCAAAAACATCGCTTCTATACCATCAAAACTCCGTACATGCGATGGTCTCAAGCGTGGATGCTTTATGCGTTGAGCCTTTTTCTTTCGCGCTACTCGGTCGAAGCCGTGAAGACATCAGGCTGACGAACATCGGGATTTATAGTCGATGGCAGATGCGTCGAAACCCACAGCAGATGAAACCGCGCGCCCGCTCCCGCAAGCCCTATGTAATCGCCGAGGAAAAAACCTCCCGCCTGCGACGCAAAACGAATGTCGAAACTTTCTGCCGTAGCTCTTTGGGCAGGCCCGAACGTCACGCCTCCATCGCGCGAGATCGTCACATAAACATCCACCCAGAATCTTCTATCGGGATCGTTGCGGAGGCTGTAGTAACTCACCGCGACTCCGCCTGTGGAATTGCATGCCGCTGAGACCGTAAAACTCGCGGCGTCGCCGGGGCCGTCGCTGACTCTTTGCGGCGCTGACCACGTCTCGCCTTTATCGCGCGAATGAATCAGAGTCGCCTGATCCGTTCCCGTCCATCGCGCGTCTCCCCACGCAATGTAAAGATCGCCGCTCACAGGATCGATGTCGAAGGAAGGAAGGAACGACCCGGCTCTGACTCCATTGACCCCTCTGCTGCGAATGTCTTCGATCTTTACGGGCTTCGACCACTTCTTGCCGCCGTTCGTGCTTTTTGAAAAGTAGACTGAAAGCTCGATGGCGCTACTTCCGCCGCCTGCCCACACGACATAAACCGTCCCGTCAGGCCCGACGCGCGGGATGGCTCCGATGTTCGACCCCTTCTGCCCTTTCTTTTTAATTTTTTTCGGATCGCCCCAAGTCACCCCGCCATTGGTAGAACGAGCGACGAGGAGTCGCTGGGCGACGAACTCGCCTCCCTCTCTGATATTTTTATCCCACGCGACGTACACATTTCCGAAATGAGGACTTGCCGGATTGGTGTCTACTGCTATCGTTTCCTTATCGTTGAAATCCGCCAGTGATCGATGGACTTCGACGGGCGATGACCACGTCACGCCGCCGTCGCTCGAATGGCTCACGCCTATCGCGTTGTCAGGAGTCGATTGATTGAACAGCAGGCTTACATAATAGACTCGATTATTCGGGCCGAAAGCGACCCATGGATCAGAGGCTTTCTCCCACGGCCCGCCTGCTGCTACGCTCACACGGGGCAATATGCCTTCAGTCCACGTCGCGCCGCCGTCGAATGATGTGGAGTAATTCAGGGCGCGCGCTCCGCCGTTTACGAATCTGCTCTCCTGATAAGCGGCGACGAGATTCAAAGGATTTTCAGGATTGACCGCCAGATGAGGCTCGGCCTGCGTCTCAGGTTGAGCCACTGGGCCGGGTTGCAAAAGATCATTGTTGACCCGCGTCATCGCAGACAAAACATTTTCCTGAGACGCGGGCTGATAAGGAGGATCCTCGGCTTTTGAAAGCGTCGCTAAAAAAGATGAGTCTGAAAATGGAAGATCATGCCCCCAGCGACCTACTGGCTCTCTGAGCAAAGAACGACTCGTTTTATGCGCGCGAGCGGAATCCTGCCCGACGGCCAGCGGACTCGAAGCGAGAGGAATGAAAGCAAAGAGCAGGAAGGCGATGGTTTGTGTCAATCGTCTGTTCATAAAAATCTCCTCCGTCAATCAGATTCCAGTCGCGTCATGATTATCGACTCCGAGGGGTAAGCGATATCGAACGATTGAGCTTGCGATTATTTGCGGTCAAATCTCGTGCCGGTTCGACAGAGCCTTGTGCATAGTCACCTCGTCTGCATATTCGAGGTCTGACCCCACAGGCACGCCCATCGCTATACGAGTCGTGCGAATGCCGAGGGGCTTGAGCAATCTTGAAAGATAATTGGCCGTCGCTTCACCTTCGGTGTTGGGATTGGTCGCGAGTATGATCTCTTCCACATCGCCCTCTTTCAATCGCTCGATCAGGTTTTTGATTTTCAGATCATCCGGCCCGATGCCGCGTATGGGCGAGAGCGCGCCGTGCAGGACGTGATAAAGCCCTTTGTACTCGCGGGTCTTTTCGATGGTGACGAGGTTGAACGGTTCTTCAACGACGAGGATGATGCGGCGGTCGCGCGTAGGACTTGAGCAGTAGCGGCAGGGATCCGTGTCAGTGAAGTTGTTGCAGGTGGAGCAAAGAATTATTTTTTCTTTGACTTCGTTGATGGCCTCAACGATATGATCCGTTTCTTCGCGTGTTGCGCGAAGTATGTAGAAGGCAAGCCGCTGGGCGGACTTGTGACCTATGCCCGGAAGCTTCTTGAATTCTTCTATCAGTCGGGTGACGGATTCAGCGTAATCAAGCATTTTATTAAAGCAGAAGTCAGGAGGAAGGAGTCAGAAGTCAGAAGTCAGAAGTCAGAAGTCAGAAGTCAGAAGTGGGAAATACGACGTATAAAAGAAAACCTGTTAGCGAAAATCATTCTCTTATAGTTTATGCAACCTTGAACCTTCTGACTTCTGACTCCTGACTCCTGACTCCTGACTTCTGACTTCTGACTCCTTCCCCCTAAAACATATCTCCCGGAAGGCCAAGCCCTCTGAGGTTCGCTCCGAGTTTGCTTTTGGCCGCTTCATCGACTTTTCGTCCGGCTTCGTTGATGGCGGCGATGATCAAATCCTGAAGCATTTCGACGTCGCCGCCTTTGACCGCTTCGGGATCGATTCGGATGTCGAGAAGCTCTTTAGCTCCGTTCATCGTGACGGTGACGATTCCGCCGCCCGCTCCGGCCTCGACGCGAATCCGTTGGATTTCGCGCTGCATCTCTTCCTGCATCTGTTTGGCCTGACGCATCATTTCTCCAATGTCCATATCGCCCGGTAATTTCATATCCGCTTCCTCCTTGTTTCAATAATTTCTCACACCCGTGCCGCGGGCGCAAAATCTCTTCTGTCACCTTTCGGGTTTGATAATTTCGACCTTGCCGTGAAACTTGTCAGCGATGGCGCGAACCGTGGAATGGTCTTCCAGAGCCGGTTTGACGGCGGCGGCCTGTTGCACGGTCGGCTCGGGCGAATCCGCGCCGACTGTGACGACGAGCGAAAGCGAGCGGCCCGCGACTTCGCGGCAAACTTCGTCGAGCAGTTTGCGATTGTCTTTCGACTCGACATCGCGTTTGAATTTCACGGCCCCGGCGGGAAAACGTATGCGAAGCGAGTCGGCCTCGATTTGTATGCTCTCGGCGTGATCGAGTATGGAAAGAAACAGTCGCTTGCCTTTCGCTTCAATCGCGCTTTTGATCCGCTCTGCGTCGCCCAGCGAAGCGGCGGGCGCGGGGCGCGCTTTCATCAACGGCAGATCGGACGCGGAGTCGAATCTTTCTGCAAAGTCGGGCGGCTCCGGCGGCACGGCTTCAAAGTCTGGCTGTGGCGCGCTGTAAACTGCGGGCGGAGCCTCTTTGATTTCAGTTTTTGGTTTGATCGGCTGACTGCTCACGGGCGCATCTTCGCCGGGTTTCGTCTCAGCCGCAGGCTCGTTGGTTGAAACGGGTTTCACGGGCGGAGGGATTCTGATTTTCTCGGCTGCCGGACGCAGTGCGCTTCCTTTCGCGTCGGGAGGTTTCGAAGGAGCGATTGGCGCGAGTCCTCCGGGCAGACGCGATTGAATATCTTCGAATTGACGAATGAGGTCTTCGAGCAGATAGAGCCTGCCCGCCTGAATCATTTTGATCAAACCTATTTCGAGTTGAAAGCGCGGCTGCGATGAAGCGCGAATGTCCTGCTCGGTTTTCGTGAGTATGGAAAAAAATCTCACGAGGTCTTGTTCTGAAAACGAATTGGCAAGGCGCGAAAGCCTTTCGCCTTCGCCCTGCGGCAGTTGAACGAGTTCCGCGTCGAAGCCCGCGACCTTGATGACCAAAATCGCGCGAATGTGAGACATCATTTCGCGGCAGAAATTTCTCAAATCGTATCCGCGCGAGACTATTTCCTCGACTATCTGAATCGCGCGCTCGGAGTCGTGTTCGGCTATGGCCTGAACTGTGGAGTTGAGCGTTTCGATATCGACTAACCCGAGCGCGACCGACACATCTTCGTCCGAGATTTTATTGCCCGCGTAGCTTATGACCTGATCGAGCGCGGATTCGGCGTCGCGCATAGAGCCTTCGCCCGCGCGGGCTACGGCCAGGAGCGCAGAGTCAGGGATCGTAATTTCAAGCTCATCGCTGATGCGGCGCAACTGCTCGGTGATTTTTTTGAGCGTGATGGTTTTGAATTCGAAGACCTGACAGCGCGAGAGAATCGTCTCAGGCACTTTCTGCAATTCGGTCGTCGCCAGGATGAAGACGACTCGCGGAGGCGGCTCCTCGACGGTTTTCAACAAGGCGTTGAACGAAGATCCGCTGAGCATATGAACTTCATCGATGATGAAAATTTTATAACGGTCACGCGCTGGAGAAATCGAGACAGTGTTTATTATGACGCTGCGGATAGTGTCAACCTGAGTGTGCGACGCGGCATCGATTTCCAGCACATCGATTGAGCGCGATGCGGCAATGTCGAGACACGAGTGGCACTTTCCGCAGGGGTCGGCAGTTACGCCCTCGGCGCAGTTGAGCGATTTCGCGAATATGCGGGCGGTCGTGGTTTTGCCGACTCCGCGGGCTCCCGTGAAGAGGTAAGCATGGTGAATGCGACCGCTGCGAATGGAATTGATCAGCGTGCGGGTGATGGTTTCCTGGCCGATGACCTGCGCATAAGCCTGCGGGCGAAATCTTCTGGCAATGACCTGAGAGTCGGACATTAGGTTATCTTTCGTCGTTTGATGCGCGAGGCCTTAGGGCCTCAACCGGAGTAGTCTAAGTCGGGAAAGAGCGCGTTGCAAGATGAGTTGGGTCAGGCTCCGGATTGGCCGCGGCACATCAGCTAACTGCTACCGTTGCTCCGTTCCCGGTCTGGCGGGGTTCACAGCCGCGCGATTGCACGACGTCCGAAGCCTGATAAATCTGAAATCTCAAATTTGAGATTTGAAATTTCAGAAGTTCGATTCGTGACAGGTCTGAAATTTCGAGATTTGAAATCTCAGAAACTCGATTCGTTATGAGTTTGAGATTTCAAATCTCAAACTTCAAATCTCAGAGTGGCGGAGAGGGTGGGATTCGAACCCACGGTACGGTTTCCCGTACACAGCATTTCCAGTGCTGCCAGTTAAGCCACTCCTGCACCTCTCCCTCCGATAATTTCAAATTTGAGATTTGAAATTTGAGATCGATCAGGAATCGAATTTCTGAGATTTCAAATCTCAAATCTGAAATTTCAAAGTGGCGGAGAGGGTGGGATTCGAACCCACGGTACCCTTGCGGGTACAACGGTTTTCGAGACCGCCCGATTCAACCACTCTCGCACCTCTCCGCATCTACTGGCGTCTTTTACGAAAAAAGGATTGTAGCATCCGCCTGCAATCATCCTCAAGAAAACCTTTTTCAACGGCGACTCGATGATTCAAAAACTCGGTCGTGCAAATCTGAAAATGAGTCTCGACTGCTCCCGCGCGAAGGTCGCTCGCCCCGTAAACCAGTCGACGAATTCGCGCGTGAATTATCGCGCCTGCGCACATCGCGCACGGCTCGATGGTCGAATATAAAGTCGCGCCCGTCAGCCGATAATTTTTCACTGCGAGGGCCGCTTCGCGCAAGGCAAGTATTTCAGCGTGAGCCGTCGGGTCGCTCGTCTGTATCACTCGATTATGACCGCGCCCCAGGATGCTCGTTTCAAAGACCACGATTGCGCCGACAGGCACTTCGCCTTCCCCCTCGGCCAGACGCGCTTCTTCAATCGCTTCGCGCATAAAAAAGAGGTCGCCTTCTTCGACGCTCATCCTTCTTCCTCGAAAGAAAACCGGATGTTACTCGCCCGCCGGGTCAGTGTCAAGAAACGCTGCCAGACGGTCGGCTCTTTACATACGTCATCGCTGAAGTGACAATCTGAGAAATGATTCTCAACAAAGACTGTCCGCTTTATTTCGAAGTCGCGGGCGAAGGCCCGCCTCTCGTCTTCATCAGCGGATGGGCCATGTCTTCCCATTGCTGGCGTCCGGTCGTCGCTCAACTCCAACGCGATCATCGCTGCCTGATTTATGATCCGCGAGGAGTGGCCCGCTCACAGCCCGTCTCCGCAGACGCGAGATTCGAAATCGAAGACCACGCCGAAGATTTACACTCGCTCTTAACTCAAACAGGATTTTATGACGCAACGATGATAGCTCACGAAACCGGCGCGTTCATAGCGGCGCTCGCCGCCACCCGCCACCCGCAGGATGTTCGTTCTCTCGTTCTGGTCAGCCCGCGCGCCGCAGTCGAACAGGATGAAATAAAAAAGCTGTCCGTGCTGACTCCGACCGCGCTCGCGCTGCGCGAGATGGCCGCCTTCCCCGTGCTTCGCAATCTAGTGGCATGGCGATTTCGCCGCGCGCCCGAACCTTATCGCAAACAATTGTTCACGGATTTCGCCGAACTCGATCCGCGCGCCGCCTATCAGACGGCGCTTGCCGCCGCCGATTTCGCCTCCGTCTTTCAACTCGATCAGTTCGTCTCTAGCGCCAACCTTCCGACGCTTGCGGTTTGCGGAGAAGAAGACAAGCGCAGCCGCGATGAGGCGAGAAAAATTTTTTCGCGCGCGAAGAGAGCGAAGCTCGCGACCTTGAAAGATTGCGGCTTTCTCCCCATGCTGGAATATCCCGTTCAGTTCGTCCGACTCATTCGAGATTTCGTAGCAAAGACGGCCCGGACGGAAAGCAAAACTCTGGAGCGATTGTAGCGAGGGATGGAAGAGATAAAAAAAACTCAGATCATCAACGAATCGTTGCCTGACCGGGTACGAACTTCGCGGCAGATGGCCGCGATTATGCTGATAGGTCTGACCGGGTTTTTTCTGCTGAGCGTTTTTTATCGCCCTTCCGAAGTTCGAAGCGATGGCGAGTACTTCACCATTTGCGCTTTCAAAAACATCATCGGCCTTCCGTGTCCGGGCTGCGGGCTTGCGCATTCCGTTTGCGCGCTGGGCAAAGGGCGCTTCATCGAATCATTTCGCTTCAATCTTCTCGGCCCCGCGGTTTATCTGCTCGCTTTCGCTATCTGGCTGAGATCGATCTGTGTGATCGCAGGCTGGAGCCGTCCCGTCGTGTGGATGGATCGCGCAGCCGCGCGCATGAAACTGATATGGACTTTCACTGCGATGTTCGCCGTGTTCGGGATGGGCCGAATCGTTTACCTGTTGCTTGCGCGCTGAGACTACATGGGGCGAGTGCTGACGAGCATCGGCTCGAAGAAGCTTTCATCGCTGACCGGTCGAACATCGGACATGCTCTCGCGCATTTGGAATATGCTGTCGATGAAGTCGGAAGCCCTTTCAGCATCGAGCGGCCTTGAGAAGAAATAGCCCTGCCCGCCTGCGCACTGAAGATCGCGCAACTGATCGAGTTGCTCTCTCGTCTCCACGCCTTCGGCTATGACCTGCTTGCCGAGGTTCTGAGCCAGAAGTATGATCGTGCGCACTATCTCGCGGTTCTCGCTGTTTCGGCTCATCCGGCTCACGAAAGAGCGGTCGATTTTGAGCGCGTCTATCGGCAGACGATGCAGATAACTGAGCGATGAATAACCTGTGCCGAAATCGTCTATGCATGTCTCGACGCCCAGCGCGCGGAGGCGTTCGAGCATCCAGGTCGCCGTGTCGACGTTTTCCATAACCACGCTTTCAGTGATTTCCAGTTTCAGCCTTCTGGGGTCAAGCCCCGTAAGCGAGAGCGTCTGCATGATCTGCTCCATAAGTCCTGCGTGCGCGAACTGCTTGCCTGAAAGATTCACGCTCATCGAGACATCGCCCAACTCCGGATATTGAATCCGCCATTTCTGCATCTGAAGGCAGGCTTCTCGCAACACCCACTGGCCTATGGGAACGATCAGTCCGGTCTCTTCCGCGACAGGGATGAAATCGACGGGCGATATCAATCCGCGCTCAGGGTGTCGCCAGCGAATGAGCGCCTCGAATCCGCTCAACTCTCCGGTATCGAGCGAAATTATGGGCTGATAATTCAGCGTGAATTCTTTTCTCTCTACTGCACGGCGAAGGTCGCTTTCGATTTGCAGCGTGTTCATCGCGTGGACATGCATACCCTTGTCGAATACCACGAAGCGAGCCTTGCCGCGCAACTTGGCCTGATACATCGCAGTGTCGGCGTCGCGCAGCAGGTCGGAAGGCTTCTCATATTCCGCATCGGAAAAAGCTATCCCGATGCTGACCGAAGTGAAAGTCTCATATCCTCCGAGGCTGAATTTCTGAGAGAGATGATACTGAATTCGCTCGGCGACTATTATGGCGTCCTCCGAGTCATGGATGTCGTTGATCAAAACCGTAAACTCATCGCCTCCGAGTCTGGCGATCATATCTTCGGTGCGAAGGCAATGGCGCAGTCTGCGAGCGATACCCATAAGCAACTGATCGCCGTACATATGACCGAGGCTGTCATTGATGATTTTGAATCGGTCGAGGTCTAAAAACAAAACGGCGAACTTCGAGTTTGCGTGCCTTCGAGCGCGGCTCAAGGCTATAGAGAGTTGATCCATAAACCACGCGCGGTTGGGAAGCCCGGTGAGCGGATCGTGATATGCGTCGTGAAGCAACTGCTCTTCGGCTCGCTTGCGGTCGCTGATGTCCTGAATCTGAAGCACCATCGCCGAAGGACGACTGTTGGTGTCGTGAATCAGAGAGATATTCACGAGCGCCCATATTTCCTGCCCGTCCTTGTTCACATAACGCTTTTCAATCTGGCTGCTCCTGGCACGGCCTTCGATGACGTTGACCACTTCCTGAAGAAATCGGTCGAGGTCTTCCGGGTGGGTGATGATTTGAAATCTCTCTCCGATCAAATCTTCTTCTCTGTAGCCTACGATCTGGCACAGCGAATGATTGACCTGAAGCCATCGCCCGTCGAGCGTGACCATAGCCATGCCTATCGGAGCATAATCGAACGCGCTGTGAAATCGCTCTTCGCTTTCTTTCAACTCGACCAGATGGCGGGCGGCCTGTTCAGCCTGCGCGAGCGCGGCTTCCTGATTTTTCAAATAAGTCGAATAAGTGAGATATATGACTCCGATCACCGGCAACAGAGCCGCAAGCGAGTAGAAGCCAATGAACGAAGTCAGCGTCGCCATCATCGCCGCTGCGAGCGCGCAGGCGAGGTAACTGACCGAAATCCACAGATAATGAGTCTTCCACGTCTCCCAGACCCCGCGGCTCGCTCTCATCGCGCCCGCAACGGCGACTATGCCGGAATTGAGTATGAACTGCTCTCCGGCCATAAGAGTCGTCGCCGCCATCAGAGTGACCAGATCGCTCCTTTCGACCAGAGTTTCGACAGGCCCGAAAATGAATTTGATGATGAACGCGGTTAAAAAAGTCGAGCAGGCCATAGCCATCGAGTTGAAAGCGATGGTGAGCGGCTTGCGACTTATGCGAAGCGAAGAAAAGAAAGTTTCAGCCGCGCCGAGAAGGACGGCGGCTTCTCCGCCGAAGAGCATCATGGTCAGAAATATGAAAACGTCGGCTATCGAGACGTTCGATTTGAAGCCCGGAATTTTTATGTTGATGCGCGAACTGACCGCGACGGCTATCGCTGTGAGCAGCAGAAACGGAATGCCGAGGCGGGAAGGGGACAGGCGGAAAAGCGAAACAGCGACAGTCGAAAGGCCCGCTGCCACCGTGATCCACATAAAAAGTTTAGCCGCTCTGTCGTTGTTCACTTGATTCCTCTTCTTCTCAGAAAAAGTGGCGCAAGCTGTCGGCTTGCGACGACCCCAAATTTCGTACTTTCAAGGCGCGCAACCTAACAGGTTGCGCTACATGACTGCTCTCAAAGATAAAGCGTTTGGTAACAAGCCACAGGCTTGAACCCTGCTTTGCGATAAAAAGCCTGCGTGTCGGCGCGCTGTTCGTTTGCGATCAGACAAACCGAGCGGGCATCCATGAGAAGCATTCGGCTCAGTTGCGAAAGACACCTCAAGCCATAGCCTTTCGATCTTTCGCTTTCGGCGACCCACACGCCTTCGAGGTAAGCGATGTCAGGCGTGTCGCATATCAGATCGGCTTTGAATATGAGCTTGCCCTGCTCTATCCATACCCATGTGCGCCCGCGCTCGACTCTCCACCGGCATCGCTGGCGAAATCCTGCCGAGTCTGATTCCAGAGGATTGATGCCGCGCTCTTCTATCCCCAATCGATTATGGGCTTCGACCACTAGATCGAGGTCAGAGAGTTCAGCCTGACGGAGCGCGCTGACACGCTCGCGCACGGCGACGGGCCAGCGCAGTTGAAAAAGAGTCTCGCGGCACATCATGCGCGGCAATCGACCCGGCTCCGAATAATGACGGCAGAACATGTCTATGCTTTCCTGCTCGCCGAGCGCCAGAAATGCTTCGGGGTGGAGAAGGGCCAGACGAGCGAAACACCGGACGGCCTGCTCGCTGAGAGTTTCAAACATAACAGCGTGGCCTATGAGCGCGACGCCTTCTATTCGTCCGGTCGGCGCGAGGTAGGCGAAAAACGTTCCGCGATTGAGCGGGCTGTCGAGACCGTGATCGCGTATGAATCTCATCATTCCAAAAGTGTGAAACGGGCGAGCGGAAAGAAAATTCATAACCTCACGCTCATCCCCGTTCGTGAGCCGCGCGATCTGCGGGGTGTCGCCCAGCATCGCGCGCTGCGGTTTGAATCCTTCCAGATCAGCTATCAAGTGCATGGTCTCACTCCACGATGAAATTTCTGATCTATCCGCCAGCTTTCGTTTAGCGATAATGACGCAGTTGAGTCAGCGCCCGGCGCTGCCGCTGCAAAAATCAGGCGCGATGACCCAACTGCGTGAAACCCTCCCCAAAGAGGGCTGTCTCAATTTCTCCTCTGCCTCGGATAGTAGGGGCTTGCATTCGTTATTAGCCTCAACCCTGAGATCGGAGCGTCGTCGCTGTTCGACAACACGCCGACCGTGCCCATAGTCGTTGATGAAATCGAAGTCGGATCGATTACCGCCTGACTCCAGACGGATCGAGCCGATGAAGAGAACGTCACTCCTCCGTGCGCATAGCCGGAGGAAGCGATCACGCCTTCCGGGTAAAAGCCGCTCGCTTGCACGGCCAGTTCAATCGGCTGCTCGACGGCGACCAGCTTGCCCCCAGTCGGATACAGACAGCTTGCGCCAACCGCGTCAGCAAGAAGGAATCCTTCAGGCCACACCCCGCCGTCCGACAACAGGAAGCCATCCGATAACAGAAATCCATCAGCCAATAAAAATCCGTCCGACAACAGGAAGCCATCCGATAACAAAAATCCATCAGCCAACAGAAATCCATCTGAGAGCAGAAATCCGCTGCTCATCGGCGCGAACTCCACGACATTTCCCGACTGATCGCGAAGCACTAATTTCAAGTCTTCGCCAAGCCCGGTGAGCGTCACTCCCGCGCGCAGAAGATTCTGACCCGCTCTCGCTGAATTGGCGTCCGAGCGAGCATTCTGCGCGAGGCGAGCAGCCGCATAAACATTGACCAGCCCCGCGCCCTGTGTGAGCAATCGCTCGACTGTATTTTTATCCGCGAGCGACGGAAGGCTCTGAGCCGTCAGGCGAAGCATTGCTTTGATCATCGCGGGAGTGAGTCGCGGATTGGCCTGAAACATCAGGGCCGCCGCGCCCGCTACGACCGGAGCCGCAAGCGAAGTGCCTGTTAGCTGACAATAAACTTTCGACTGTCCGCCGTTCGATGTCCTCGGCACGATGGAGTTGGGCAATAGCTCGTCAGTGAGCGTGGCGCGATTCTTCGTAGCCGTCGCGATGATCTTCACGCCCGGAGCTACGAGGTCGGGCTTGACGAAGCCATCGACGAGCGTCGGCCCGCGAGAACTGAACGATGCCACTTCGAGATCGCTACGGCGAAGCGTGGCGGGCGAAGAATCTATTACAGGCGCGGTTCTCTGATCGGGCCACGAGAGATAATCCATCTCAGGGTCTTTCGTAGCGCCGACTGTTATGACTTTCGGATCGTTGCCGGGGCTTCCGATTCCGCCGTAGACGGTCTGATAGATCGGCTTTCCATGTGAATCGTAACCCGTGACGACATCGTTATGTCCGTAGTTGCCCGCAGAGCAGACGACCGCCATGCCTGCCGCGACACAGAGTTCAGCGGCCTGACATAGAGGATCGGTTTTATAGCTTTGCAGAACGGGCGCGCTCAGGCTCAGATTGATGACGCGGATGTTGTAGCGGTCTTTGTTGGCGAGGCAGAATTCCAGAGCCTCGATGACTGCGCTGATAGTTCCCACGCCGTCGGAGCCGAGAGCTTTGAGCGCGATTATGTTCGCGTTCGGAGCGACGCCCACGAAATCGCCATAGTTGCCCGGATACCATTCCACATTGCGGTCGCTTTGTTGCGAAGCCCAGCCGCTTCCTGCTGCGACTCCGGCGACAGGAGTGCCATGTCCGTAATCGTCATAAGCGTCCCGTTTGTTGCCGATGAAATCTTTGAATGCGACTATGCGATGATTGTTATCGCGACCTGATTTTTTGAAATCGGGATTGGCCGAGCTTACGCCCGAATCTATCACGGCTATGCCTATGCCTGTGCCGTCGAGCGACGGATACCTGAAGCCGTAGACGCTGCGAGCCGAGTTGGCGAGTTGATCCGATCCGACGAGTTTCGCGGTCGCATCCGTCGCCGCAGTGACTTTTCGGTCAGGAGTTATGAACGCGATGCTATCTTCCGAGGCAAGCTCTTCGATGCGCGCTCGCGGCATTCGAACGACCATCGCGCCTATGCTGTCGAGTCTCGATTTGACCTCTCCTCCGTGTCGTCGAACGGTTTCGGCCAGATTCGAGTCATCGGCTTGAACGATGACATCCTGAGCCGTTTCAGTTGCGGTTTCCGACTCGATCACTGCGCGCAGATCGCGAGGCATCTTTCGAGATTTGATATCGTGCTGATCGGAAGCTATGGCCGGGTCAATCAGGCCGGGGCTTTGCTGCAAGCGCGGAAGTCCCGCAACAGGCAGAGCAAGAAGCATTGTCGCCAGAAGGAGTGTAATTGACTTGGCTCTCTTCATTCGTTTCTCCCGTTCTCGCGCCGGATCGCTCGATCCCTCACCCTGCGCGAGACAAAGAATCGACCCTGTCGAACTCCGGGTTTTCACATAGGGCCGCCAAAGTCTCTTCAACTGATGTGCCAGTGTTTTGAGTAAATTGATTTGAGGCGGCAGGAGATGGAAGTAGATACCCCAAACCCGGAAGGAAGCTGCGAAAACGGCGAGAATCAGCCTTTCAAATCTGCATCATGCGGCCCGCGGGCGAGTTGGATTGGCTACGAAGATGGCCAAATTATCCACGCCTCAGTCCGGCATAAGTGGCCAGGATTGCCCCTCGTTAATCGGTCATCCCTTCGCGGTCGCGCAAAGCGATCATAGTGGCGAGCATCGTGGCGACTATCTTCTCTTTTCCCGCGGTGAGAGCGAATACATCTCCGGCGCAGACCGTCACCGTGCGACCGGGGCGGGTGACTCTGCCGCGGGCGATCATCTTTTCGCCCTTCGCGGGAGAGAGCAGATTGACTTTGAATTCGACCGTAAGCACTGCCGCGTCTTCAGGCATAAGCGTGAGAGCCGCATATCCGCACGCGCTGTCGAGGATGGTGGTGATAATTCCCGCGTGAATGAAGCCGTGCTGTTGCGAGAGATCATCGCGGAAAGGCAATTCGATTTCGACCTCGCCCGCATCGACGCGAGTCATTCTCGCGCCTATGGTATTCATCACAGTCTGTCGAGCGAAGCTTTGCCGCACCTTTTCTTCGAAGTCTGAGTATTGAGGCTGGAAGTTCATGATCGTTTTGCATTTTGCGCTCAGGGCGAGAGCGTTGTCGAGGCGAGGGAGTTTTATTTCGATTCGAGAAGGACATGAAATAGGGCCATTTGGTTTTTGCGTGCGGGAGAAGAATAGAACACGGATCAGACGGATTTACACCGATCTGATCCGTGTTGATCCGCCCAATCCCCATCCGCGTTCTGTTTCCCAAGATTAAACGGCCCTGACGCGAAACAGATGTTTTCGACAGGGCCGCGCAGTCATTCATCAATGCGCGGCCCTGTCATCATCATAAAGTCCCGCACGTGCAGGGGTTATTACTTGTGTCGCGATCCGTCAGCGTGCAGATCGTAACGCCTAGCGGCATCTGGAAGGAGGCCGAGCCGCGTTTGGTCGCCTGATCCAGAGTCGCGTTCAATCGCTTGCCCGGTGGGTTATGCGTCAGGGTGTAAACATTGCCCTTCTTCGTTACTGTTCCCTTGCCTGTGAATGAAGAACTGCCGCAGCAGAGCATGTAATCTCCCGTCGCTGTATTGAAGATCAGCGTGCTGCCGCTGCTGTCATCCCTGATGATCGCATCCGCCGCCGTGAGCGCTGCCGCGGTAGTCGTGGCCATGCCGCCGCACAGATTCGTGAACACTGCCCGATACAATCGACCGTTCAAGCCGAGGCTGACCGTAATAGTGAGCGATGTCGAGGTTGCGCCCGGTATATCGGTGAAAGTCGCGCCGCCGTCTGTGCTGACCTGCCATTGCACGGTCGGGGTCGGGCTGCCGCTCGCGGCTGCCGTGAATGTCACAGTTCCTCCGACGCAACCGCCCTTCGCCGTCGGATTCTGCGTGACCGTAGCCGCCTGACATACGAACGGCTGACAGGTGAAAGCGACAGGCGTGACGATTAGAGACCACGAGTTGACCGTGCCCGTATCGATTTGGGCCCAGTCGGCGACAAACAACTTCCAGTCTCCCTGCGTACTCATCCCGTCGTATCGACTCAAATGGCCTACGGGGTCGGGGAAGATAGCCGGATCGCCGAAGAGGAACCACACGTCCGAATTGAAAGCAGGCATCCAGTCGCCCGTGAACGGAGCGTCGGTCGAGAAAGATTGATTGAGGTCGTTGAGCGATTCGTCATCAATGACGGTGTTGATGAAGTTGTCGCCGTCTCCGCCGCCGAAGAGAATCTCTCTCAACCATATCAGGTCTGTGCCGTAGCCGTTCGGCCCTTTGAGCATCACGGTCAGGTCGCCCGTGAAGGTGTGAGTGAGGCTATCGAGACGGAAATCTATGTCGGCGATTTCGAGGTCGCTCATTACGGTGAACGTATCCTTCGCGCCGAGAGGATTGTTATCAGGAATGGGAAGCCCGCCCGGAATGGTGCGCGTGAAAGTGACCGGAGCGCCCGTGCCAGACGGCGTGCCTACGCGAAGCGTGAATGTAGTCGTAGTCGTTCCGAGCGAACTCGTGGTTTGCAGGCTGAACTTGAGCGACTGCCCGCACACGGCGGACGAACTGACCAGTATGGTGAACTGCGTGCCTCCGACAGTAGCCTGCGGAGCGATAGGGCCATAGGTTCCGTTGCCGTTGATTATGGTCACTTCAGGCGTCGATGAAGTCAGCGTCGCCGTCGCCGAAGCCACGCCTTTGCTCGCGTTGTTCCACGGATTGAAGAGGTTGACCGTGAGTTTGACAGGCTCGCCTGGATCGATGCCTCCGTTGTTGTTGCTCATCGAATCGTCAACCGCGACGGTCGCGGCGTCGAGGAAGGGGAGGGAAAAGGATTCGCCGAGACCGATGTCTCCCAGATTGCCAAACCCGTTGATGCCCACAGGAGCGACAGCCTTATATCCCAGCCCGCGGTCTGCGAACGCTTCCCATATCGATTGCTCGTTGGCGAATGCGTTCGTCGCGCCGTCGGCTGCGATGATCGCATCGCGAGCGTCGGTGAAACTCGGATTGTTGGGCGTCATCTTCAATGCGTCGGTGACAAGCTGGAGCGAAGTGAGATTGCCTGTCGGAACGTCGCCGTTCGCTCCCGCCGGATCAGCGATGATTCGGCTGCGCATCTCCCAAAGCGTGAGGCACCAGATTTCGCCTACGTTGTGAACTTCGAGCGCGCCGTTGGTGTTGAAGCCCAGCGGATCGGGAGCGATGCCGCCTGAAATATCGTTCGTGAAGGCATCGGCATCGGCCCACGTGAGCGGGTTGATGCTGTTGTTGGTCGAGTAGGGGAAGCGACGAATGCCGTAGAGATAGTTATCGAGCAGCCCGCCTAGTTTGAATGTGGCATAAGCGCCCGATGCATACATTCCATCCGGGTCGTCTGCATTCGTGTTGTTGAGCAGCGACAGCGCGTAGAAGTCGCTCCATCCTTCGCCCATTCCCTGACCGGGACTCCAAATCAGCCCGTCGGCATTGCCTACGAGTCGATTGCTCAACCCGTGAGTGAGTTCGTGAATGACGATCTCCGTATCGAGGCTGCCGTCGCGGTCGATTGTGGGAAAGGTGAAGCGGAACATCTGCATGCGGCCTGACGCGCCGTCGGGCGGAGTAGCGAAGTTCGCGTTGTTAGTGCCGCTGGAGTCCTGACACTCGGCCAGCACCCGATCATTACCCAGTCCCATGCCTGAAAAGTTCGTTTGCTGGAAATTGCCCGCGGCCTCATCGAAGCCGAGATTGAAAAGCTGATCGTGATACCAGTTGGTAACATAGAAGAGTTGCGTGACCGCGCCTCGCCGGAAGTTGATCTGCGTGGTGCCGGTTCCCGTCGGGGTATCTCCAGCTTCAGGGTTTCCGCCCTGCGGCGCAGGGTTGTAGGTGTAGTCTCTCGGAGTCGTGCCGAGGAAATCGCGGTTGAGGGTATTGACATCGGGATTGCCTACGGGGCGACCGTTATTATCAATCGTGCCTGTGTCGGGGCCGTTTGGCGCGACGCGATCCACATAGGCATCGACGTTGTTGCCGGTCGTCGTCGTCCCTCCGTCATCGATCCAGCCGTTGGGGCTGGCCACAATATCCTGAACCGTGAGCATATTGACGATGGTGCGCGCGATTTCAGGGAACTGCGTACCCGATCCCGGAGTGATGTTCGACGGCGACTGCGGCGCGGGACTATCGGCAGGAGTCTTGCCGTCGGCCTGAACGTAGACGCTGAAGCGCGCCTGCTGAGTCGAAGCGTCTGATCTGATGTTCTTGCGCCAGAGAAGCTCTCCCGTGCGCGCATCGACGAGCGTGTACCAGTCATAATCAGTATTGGTGAATGTGACCTGCGACCACGCGGGGATAAGCACGCCCGGAGCCATCGAAAAATAAACCAGTCGGCTCGCCGCGTCATCGGCTATCTGCGGGTCGTCGACTCTGATCGAGGCTTTGTTCGTGTCCTGCCCCGATCTTCTCGTCCTCATCGCGGATGTCCTGAGCGATATGTCCACGCTGTTCATCGCCGAGACGAGCGCGCGTTGAGGCGAGATCAAATCGTCGAGAGGCTCGGCGTCGCTTGCGCCGGGTACGAGCAGTCCGAGGGTGCGAACCAACCTGCCGTCGCGGTCGATTATGGCTCGCGTCTCGCTTTGAAATACCGGAATGCCTTTGACGATTTGTTCGAAGCGCACCATTCGCAGCCCGTTTCGGCGGCTTAGGCTCTCTCCGATGAAATGAAGTTGATCGATTTCGCTCTCATCAAGTCCGTAGACTGCGGCATTCGCGCGGAGAAAATCGCGAACTATATCGAAGCCCTCTCGACCGGGAGCGGGAGGAGTGAGCGAGCCTGCCTTGCTCGTCACCATTTCCACCGATCCGTTCAAGGGCGAGAATCTGACATCGGATGAAGATTGCGTTCGCAAAGCGTCGGCGGCTTTGAGCATATATCCGAGCCTCGCCTGCATTCTCGGTCGAGCCGACGCTTTGCCGCGCAACGAACGAGCGCGGACGGGGCTGCCATTGACTCGGATGTCGAAGTTGCCGAGCAATCTTGGTTTGGATTGAAAAGCAGCGCTTGTGTTTGCGAATGGGAGTCCGGCAAACATGGTTAGAGCTAAAGCTGATAGAAGAACCCACAGCCACATATTCCGTTTGAGAAAACGACGACAAGTTTCCATAAAATTTCTCCCGACGTTGATTTTCTAAACCAGGGTTTAAGCTGCCGGAGGTAGAGGGGAACCACCTTCAGTCACACTTTTACCGTTTGAAAAACGTATCCTTCGTGAGCGGTTGATGCACTCGACTCGGAGCTATCGACACGGGATTGGCGTAGCCCCTCGAAAACATACTCCAGGGCGACTTCGAGAGATATATCTATTGATTGTGTTTGAATCAGAGCGGCTCCCAGCCTGTGTGCATCGAACAAAATTGTCGCTCCCTTTCCACTGCCAAAATTTTTCTGGGGGGAATTGCGACGCGGATACTCTACTATGACCTTTTCAGGTCAGCAAGCTTCGCTGGAAAATAAATCACAAGGCGCATCCGAGCCGTCTTGCGGCTCGCTTGACCTTGACCTCCCGGCGCGTATAATGAGTCGTTCAATCGGGCCGAGTCATCGCCGACATGAAGGATTTCAGAAGACTTCTAAAACTCGTCAAACCATACAGCAGCCTATTTGCGCTCGCCTTTTTTTTGATGACTCTCGTCGGTCTATTCGAAGCCGGACGAACCGCGCTGCTCCGCTCCATAATCGATTCGCTGCCAGCCGGTTCTCAACAAGCCGATGCTCCCGACTCGGCCATCGAACAGGCGACAGGCCTGTCGCGTCGCACGATTGAATCCTATATCGACGTTCGCAGCTATTTCCCCGATTCGGAAAACCTGCTTCTGATTATCGCCCTGCTGCTCGTTTCCTTCACCATCATTCGCGGAGGATCGGAATATCTTTCAAACGTCCTGATGTGGAAGATAGGCGTGATGGTCGTCGTCGATCTTCGGCGGCGACTCTACGAACATATCCTCAATCAGTCGGCGGAATTTTTCACCGCGCATCCGACTAATACCCTCACCACGCACATCATAAGCGACGCCGAACGAGTGCAGGTCGCAGTCTCGACGCTTCTGGCCGATCTTCTGCGCGAGAGCCTGACTTTTCTTTCCCTCTTCGCGCTCGTCTTCATACTCAACTGGCGTTTGACGCTTGCCATACTTCTGGTCGGCCCGTTCATTTACCTTCTCACCGTCCGCTTCGGCAGAAGGCTGCGCCGCATCGCGCATCACACACAGGAAGGCACGGAAGAAGTCCTCGACATCGCTCAGGAAACCATATCAGGCCATCGCATAGTCAAGGCGTTCGGCATGGAAGAGTTCGAACAGAATCGATTCCTTGCCGCGCTCTCCAACCTTGCCTCCACACAGGTCAAAGCGGCGCGCGTGGTCTATCTTTCATCGCCGATACTCGAAATAGTAGGCGTAATACTTGCCGCCGTCTTTTTGCTCTACGCCGAAAGGCTGATTCGCACGGGAGACATGAGCGTAGGGATTTTCGCCACTTACATCGTGGCTATGCTTCAGATGTACGACCCGCTTCGCAAGCTCTCGCGCATTCAGAATTATTTTCAACAATCTTTCGCCGCCTTCGCGCGCATCTACTCGCTCCTCGACACGCACACCGAAAAAAGCGACCGCCCCTCGGCCATAGAGCTTGCGCCTCTTACGGACGCGATAGACTTTCGCAACGTGTCGTTCAGGTATGAAGATTCGGCGGACTGGATTTTGAAAGATGTCAACCTCTCCGTCCGTCGAGGCGAAGTGGTCGCGCTCGTGGGGCTTTCGGGTGCGGGCAAGACCACGCTCACGAATCTGCTGATGAGGTTTTATGATCCGACACTCGGCGAGATTTCAATCGATGGAAAAAATATCTGCGATGCGCGACTCTCCAGCCTGCGCTCTCAGATCGCGCTGGTGACGCAGGATGTGATTTTGTTCAACGACTCGATCATAAACAATATCGCCTATGGCAGGCCCGATTTTGATCGGACGAAAATAGAATCCGCCGCGCGCGCAGCTTACGCGCATGATTTCATTGTTGATCGCGGCGGATACCAGACGCTTATAGGTGAGCGCGGAGTTAAGCTTTCGGGAGGCGAGCGTCAGCGGGTCGCAATCGCGCGGGCGATTTTGAAAGACGCGCCGATACTGATACTCGATGAGGCGACTTCCGCGCTCGACACGCAATCGGAACGATTGGTGCAAAGGGCGCTGGGGAATCTTATGCAGGGCCGGACGACGATAGTCATAGCTCACCGTTTGACCACGATTCATCGCGCCGACAAGATCGTGGTCATGGATCGTGGCCGGGTAGCGGATTCGGGCAGGCACGAAGAATTGATGTCGCACGGGGGAATTTATCGCGACCTTTACGAATTACAGTTTTCAGATGACATTACGACTAGCGAAGTCGTCGTAGAAGACGGAAATTGAGCGGGAGAGTAGATACTATAATGATAAAAAGCATGACGGGATTCGGGCAGGGACGCGCTGAAGGACACAACTACAAAGTCCGCGTAGATGTGCGCTCGGTCAACAATCGATTCCTCGACGTTCACACCAAGCTGCCGCCGGAACTATCGAGCCTCGAAATGCAGTTGAAAAAACAGGTTCAGGCCGCGCTCAAACGCGGGCGAGTCGATGTGACGGTTTCGGTCGAGCAGATGAAGCAGGCGGTGTTTGAAATCAATCGCCCGTTGGTGAGCGGCTATCTCTCGGCGCTCGCGGAACTGAAAACCGAATTCGGGCTTGCGGGCGAGCCGTCACTGGAACTTGTGGCGAAACTTCAGGGTGCGCTCGTCGTCTCTCAGGACTCGACTCAACTCGATGAAGAACTGGTCAGATCGGTGAGCGCGGCGCTTGGGGATTCTCTCGCTTCGCTCATCGCTATGCGCGCGTCCGAAGGGCAGGAGCTTGCGCGCGAATTGAATTCGCGATTGAGTATGATCGAAAGCCAGTTGCCGGGGATAGAATCGGAAGCCGAGCGATTGCCCGCGATATATCGCGAGCGACTCGAAAAGCGATTGGCGGAGATGCTGGGCGAAGCGAAGATCGATGAGATGCGGCTGGCTCAGGAGGTAGTGATGTTCGTCGACCGCAGTGACATAAGCGAAGAGATAGCCCGACTGAAGAGTCACATAATCCAGATGCGCGACATCCTGACCGGCGATGATGATGTAGGCAAGCGGTTGGATTTCATACTTCAGGAGATGAACCGCGAAGCCAGCACCATACTCTCGAAATCGGGCGATCTTGCAATCAGCGATGCGGCTATTGTAATAAAGACTGAGGTGGAAAAGCTCCGTGAGCAGGTTCAGAATGTCGAATGAGGCTGAAAAAGAAACGTCCGTTGATTCGCCCGGAAGCCTGATCGTGGTGGCAGGGCCATCGGGCGCGGGGAAATCATCCATAGTTCAGCGTGCGCTCAATCGTATTGATCGCCTGAAATTTTCCGTCTCCTTCACAACGCGAAACCCTCGCAGCAATGAGCGAAATGGAGTAGACTACTTTTTTGTTTCAAGGGAAGAATTCCTCGCTCATCGCGACCGGGATGAATTTCTCGAATATGCCGAAGTGCATGGGCATCTTTATGGCACGAGTCAATCTCAGATCACGTCATCGGCGCAGGATGGAACGGATGTGATTCTGGATGTGGATGTGCAGGGCGCAGATCAGATTCGGCGGCGAATGCCCGAAGCCATAACGGTTTTCATACTTCCGCCGTCGCGCGAGGCTGTCGAAGAAAGATTGATAGCGCGGAATCTGAACGCGCCCGAAGACATAGAGCGCAGGATGGCGAACGCTTCGGCAGAGGTTCAGATGTACAAAGATTTCAAATACGTCATCGTCAACGACGATCTGGATCGAGCGACGGCTGCTCTGGAAGCGATCATAATCGCCGAACGCCATCGCACTGATCGACAGCAACGAGTTGCGGAGTCAATATTAGATACCTTCGGAGGAGAATCCGTTTATGCCCGAAGTTAGAAACGACGGGGAATGGACAATCGAGATGGACAGCAAATACAGACTCGTTCTGCTCGCCGCGAGGCGCAGCAAACAGCTTCAGAAAGGCGCAAAGCCGCGCCTTCAATCTCAGGCGCGCAAGCCCACTCGCATCGCGCTTGAAGAAGTCGAGCGCGGGCTGGTCAAGTACCAGCCGATAATCAAGGAGCCGCCTGCCGAATAGATGGAATGCCATGAAGGTTGCCCTCGGCGTCACCGGATGCATAGCCGCCTATAAATCGGTCGAGATACTGCGCGGGCTGCAAAAGCGCGGAGTCGTGGTTCAGGTCGTGATGACCCGCCACGCCCGTGAGTTCGTCGGGCTGCTCACCTTTCAATCCATTTCAGGGTTGCCGGTAATAACCGATATGTTCGCGCCGACCGATGACCCGGAGATTAAGCACATACAGCTTGCCTCCGAGATCGATCTGCTCGTGGTCGCGCCCGCGACGGCCAACATACTTGCCAAGTTCGCACGCGGGCTTGCGGATGATTTCCTCTCTACGCTCTACATCTCGACAACCGCCCCGTTGCTTGTCGCTCCGGCGATGAACGTCGAGATGTGGGCGCACGCGGCCACGCAGGAAAATGTTCGAATACTCGGCGAGCGCGGCGTGCATTTCGTAGACCCGGAAGAAGGTTATCTCGCCTGCCGCACGGTCGGGGCAGGACGACTGGCCGAGCCTGAAAAAATAATCCATCGCGCGTGGGAAATGCTGAATCTCGAATCAACCGCGAAAAGGGATGAGCCGCTTGAGAAAGATGAGCGAGCCGCGATCAGGCTTGTCGATACTCCCTGCCGCGACCTCAAAGGCGAGCGGATACTTATCACCGCAGGGCCGACCTTCGAAGCCCTGGACCCGGTGCGCGGAATAACCAATCGTTCGTCGGGCAAGATGGGCTATCGGCTGGCCGAAGCGGCGATTGCTCGCGGAGCAGAGGTCACGCTTGTTACCGGGCCTGTATCGATCAGTCCGCCCCGTGATGCCAGAACTGTTTCAGTGCGGTCGGCAGAAGAGATGTACCGTGCTGTGATGGATAATTTCGAAAACTCGCAAATGATTATCTGCGCGGCTGCCGTCGCAGACTATCGCCCTGTGAGCGTCGCCGAACAGAAGATAAAAAAGAGCGGCGACAGGATTACTATCGAGATGGAAAAGACCCCGGATATTCTCGCCGCTGTCGGGAGAAAGAAAGGCGACCGCGCGATTGTTGGATTTGCCGCTGAGACCGAAAACATAATAGCCAACGCGCGCAAGAAGCTCGTTGAAAAGAACGCTGATCTAATCGTCGCCAACGATGTGACTGCGCGCGATGCGGGATTCGATGTCGATACCAACCGGATAATTCTCATCACCGCCGATGAGACGGCGGAACTGCCGCTCGTGTCAAAACGCGAAGCCGCCAATTGGATACTTGACGCTGCGCTGAAAATCAAAACCGATTCACTCTCTCACGCATAGCTCCGCCCCGGAAATCAGGGAGGAGTTATGGTTCTTGATTTATTTTCAGATCGACTGTCGCCGTGCGTGGGCCTGCTGCGGGGTTCGAAATTCTTAGCTGCGTTTCGCAGCATTGAGCAGGGTGAGATTGGGTCTGGCCTTGCGCGATTTGAATTCCTCGATCCATGCCTGCGTCGTCAGTATTATCTGCGTCTGAACTGACTGCTTCACGGGCTTGTTGTTAGTAGTTGGCTGTTGATCTCGTTTTACTAGCCTGATCGCCATGATTATTTCTCCTGAGAATCTCTGAATGCTGGCGCTAATAGTTGAGCAATCAGAGTGCCACAGCGATTCTTCATGACTCGCCGCCGTGTGATCTATCGGTTCTGCATCGAAATTCCTGCGCAAGCGTTGCAGCCTGTAGTCTTTAACTTTGCATTGATGCACTAGGCAGCTTATGCTTCAGCGCGAAGAATTGCCACTGGTGTGACAAAAAAGTACAATTATTGCGGGCGTTTTTGGAACACAGGGTAAAAAATTCATAGAATTGGAGACGGGGATGCCTGAACCCAAAGGGGTTTGCTTGATTGATCGCAGCTTGCGGGATAGGATATGAATTCAGACCAGCGTTATGATTTGAAACAGCGATGACGAGCGCAGAGGGAAGAGGAAGACTGTAGATTCTGCTTTCAGGAGTCGCCCGTATTCCCCATATGGTGTAGGCGTGTCCCGAATAGAACAATCAACTGCCTGCCAGTGGCTCAATCGGCAGTTTATCCCCAGGACTGACAGGGAAGAGGCGCGATGGTTTTTTCAGACCGTCTGACGAGGTTCCTCGAACAACTTCAATGGACTGACCTGATCGATTTTCTGATCGTCTGGGCCATCATTTATGGTCTGTTGAAACTGGTTCGAGGCACGCGGGCCGTGCAGATGGCCATAGGTCTGCTCGGCGTGGGATTGCTCTATCAGATTTCGGTCGTGCTTGGGTTGGAGTCGCTCCAGTTCGTGATGCGCAATTCGCTGCTCTACTTCGGATTCGCCATACTGGTCATATTCGCGCCCGAAATTCGATCAGCCCTCATGCGCGTAGGGTCGAATCTACGTCGCCCCATTCGATTCGGGCGGGCGAAGAAGGCGGGCGAAGATGCTCACGAAGCCATAGTGCTTGCCGCCACCACGCTCTCATCGCGGCGAATAGGCGGGCTTATAGTCATCGAGCGAAATGTCGGGCTTCAAAACTACATCGATACGGGCGTGATGCTCGATGCGATGCTTTCGTATGATCTGCTCGTCACAGTGTTCGATCCGCATACGCCGCTTCACGACGGAGCGGCTATAATTCGCAATTACAAAGTCGCTGCCGCGAGTTGTTTCCTTCCTCTCACGCTCAACCCCCGGCTGTCGAAGGAACTCGGCACACGTCACCGCGCAGCGATAGGCGTGACCGAAGACACAGACGCCGTCGCAATAGTCGTCAGCGAAGAGACGGGCGTGATATCGTTTGTCGAAAACGGCGAGATAACGCGCTACCTCAACAGCGTGCGATTGCGGGAACTCATCGACTCGGCTGTCGAGCCGCGCCGCCGCGCCGACCTGCACGTTCGCCGCGAAAAGATAGCCGGAGAGACATCCAGAGAAAGGGTGAGCGAGACGTTCATCAAGTGAGAAAGCAAAATGGACAGGTTCCTTGAACTGTTCAAAGTGATGAAGGACTACTCGAAGGACTACGTGTTGGAAAACACGGGCCTGAAAGTCCTCGCGCTGTTGATAACGTCAGTCATCTGGCTGTCGGTCGCTTCGCGTCCCGTGAGCCGCGTGACCATTCGCGACGTGCCTGTAGAATTGCGCAACCTTCCCCTCTCGCCAAAGCTGACCATATCGAAATACGACACGCTGTCGGCCAATGTGTTTTTGACCGGCTCTGTCGATGCGTTGGATTCGATTCGAACGAGCGAACTCATCGTCTATGCCGATTTAGAAAACGCCGAACCCGGAGTGCGGGTCATTCCTTTGCAGATCGATACCGGCAGATTGCCGTCTGGTGTGCGCGATCAGGGGATAGAGCCGCGAACGATAAGAGTTACGGTCGAGCATGAAGTCGTGCGCGAGGTTCAGGTGAAGCCACGGTTTGACGGCGAGCCGCCCGAAGGATTCGAGATCATCGGTCAGCAGATAGAGCCTTCGAGCATTCGAATACAGGGAGCGGAAAGCTTTGTGCGCGACATAACGGAAGTCTCGACCGAAACCGTAAGCCTCAATGATCGCCGCGAGCCTTTCAGCCTTCAGGTCGCAATCGATATCACCTCGCCTAATGTCAGCATCAGCGACAATGATCAAAGCAAGGTTCAACTGACCGTAAACATCGGCGAGGTGCGAAAGGAAAAAGTATTTGATCGTGTGCCTGTTACTTTGATCAATGCGCCTTCGACGGCTCAGCCCGCGCCAAAATTCGTCCGTGTTACAGTCTTCGGCGCACGCTCTGCGGTCGAAGCAATGAAGCCGGAAGATATAGTCGTGGAGGTCGATGCATCGGGGGATCAAAGCAAGCTTGAGCCACGGGGCAGAGTATCGGATGATTACGCCAGCAGAGTCGAGATTCGCGCCATAGAGCCTGAGACGATACGGATTAAATAGCGAGATGCCTGCGCTCCGAGGTCGCACCTGACTCGATGACATTGCCCTGAAAGGGCGAGATTTGCAGCCTCGCAAGCTAACAGCTTGCGCCACGATTTCGGAAGAGGAATTACAGCAAATGCCCGAAAGATTGTTCGGAACGGATGGGATAAGAGGCAAGGCCGGACATTACCCTCTGGATGAAAAAACGGTCGAGGCGATAGGGCGATCGCTTGTCAAAAATCTCACCGAGGATATTGGCCGCGCGCCCTCTGTAATCCTCGGACGCGACACGCGCGAGTCCGGCCCACAGATTGAAAACGCGCTGGCGAGAGGCGCGATCAAAGCGGGCGCTCGCGTAGAATCGGCTGGAGTGATAACGACCCCCGGAGTCGCTTTCATAACCCTCCGCGAATCTTTCGACGCGGGCGTAGTCATCTCCGCTTCGCATAATCCTTATGAAGACAACGGCATCAAAGTCTTCTCTCCTTCAGGCAAAAAGCTTTCCGATGAAATGGAGCGACGCATCGAATCCGATCTCTCGACGGTTGAAGCAATCGGCGCAATCGATTTCGACCCTGCTCATCCGTCATCGTCAGAGACTCACCGTTCGCTCTACGCGGATCATCTCGTCAATCAGGTCGGACGAGGGCTTTCGCTTGAAGGCATGCGCATCGGCCTTGATTGCGCAAACGGCGCGGCTTCCGCTATCGCGCCGCAGGTATTCGCGAGACTCGGCGCGAAAACCGTAGTCATCTGCGCCAGCCCGGACGGCAGAAACATAAACGAAGGCTGCGGCTCGCTTCATCTGGAAAAACTTCAACGGCTTGTCGTCGATAGAGAACTCAATTTAGGGATCGCATTCGACGGCGAAGCCGACCGCGCTTTGATGGTCGATGAGCGAGGCGCGCTCGTCGACGGCGACCATGAACTTCTCATACTCGCGCGGTTGAGACAAAACGAGAATCGGCTTTCGGGCAACACTGTCGTCTCGACCGTGATGAGCAACATAGGACTTGAACTCGCGCTGCGCCATCACGGAATCGAAATGATCCGCGCGCAGGTGGGAGACCGATTCGTTCTCGAAGAGATGCTCAGACGCGGATCGAATATCGGCGGCGAGCAATCGGGCCACATAATCTTTCCCGACATCAGCCTCGCCGGAGATGGTATAGTCACCGCGATTGAAATGCTGCGCGCCGTCGCGGATTTCCATCAACCGCTTTCCGAACTTGCATCCGAATTGAAAAAATTTCCGCAGGTGCTTGTCAACGCTCGCGTCAGCAGAAAGCCGCCCATCGAATCGATGCCTGCGGTCGTGGCTGAAATTCAGAAGATTGAAGACGAGATGCAAGGGCGCGGGCGATTGCTCGTTCGATATTCGGGTACGGAAAATCTTGCCCGCGTGATGATCGAAGGCGAGGATCAAGCCTTCATCGAAGAGCAGGCCCATCACCTGGCAGATGTGATCCGCCAGTCGACGGGGTGACGGAACGAACCAACTGCTCACATTTCTTGACCCTGGTCGAAGGGTCATCTAAGATCGTCACAAGCGATCTTCATCTGTGGAGGTACAAGGATGAAAAAGAGTTTATGCGCCGTTATTCTGAGCGCCCTGTTGACTCTGGCCGCTGCACCGGCTCGCTCACAGGCCGCTCGCGAAGCTACCATCGAACCCGAAACGAAAGCCCGCATAGTTCTGCAATCGCATCTCAGTTCGAAACTCAACGAACCGGGCGACACCATCACAGCCATCCTCTATGAGCCGATCTATGTCAACGGCAATCTCGTGTTGCCGCGCGGGACTGAATTTCAGGGGCGAGTCATATCGGTCAACCCGGCTCGCCGCGGCATGAAGAAAGGCAGCATGACGATACTATTCGATAAGATCAATATGCCGTGGGGTCAGGAGAATGTTGCCGTTTCATTCACCTCCATTGATGATTGGAGCAAGGATAAAAAGTACAAGGCCGACAGTGAAGGCGAAGTCGACGGCGGCAGGAACGGAGAGAAGGCCGCCGAGAATGCTCGCACCGGAGCGGTGCTTGGCGGAGCGGGCGCAGGCACAGCCGTTTTAGTATCGGGCGGAGCGAGAGGCGCGGCCATCGGCGGCGGCATAGGACTCGGCGCGGCAGTGGTAGCCGGACTGCTGCTGACGAAGGGCGGAGACGTGAATGTGGCTCCTGGAGCCATGTTCAGGATCAAGTTCGATAAGCCTGTGACTTTGCCCATAGTGCAGACATCAAGTCAGACGCCCAAGCCGATTCAGCAGGAAAACCCGGAGACGCCCCCGACCAAAAAACCGTGAGGCAATCATGTGGCAACGCACGAAAAGATTGATCAATTCCTATCTCGACGATCTGATAAACCGGGTCAGCAGCCCCGGTCGCGATGTCCGGCATATCACCCGCGCGGAGATATCTCGCCTCAACGAGCTTGAAGCAGACACGCGAGCTTCGGCGAAGATGTTGGAGAAGGAGATGGCCGAGACGGAATTGAAACTCATTGGCGTTGCCGAGCGCGAAAAGATGGCCCGCGAGCGCGGCGATCAAACGGCTGTGGCGAGCGCGACTACGGATATGGTCGCGCTCACACAGCACATCGATTTTCTGAAGCGGCAGATCATCGAAGCAAACGCCACGGCTGAAAAAGCCCGCCGACTTCGCGAAGAGCGCGCCAGACTTGGCGAAGACCTTGCCAACGAAACCTACCTGACGGAGATGCGAGAGAACCTTGCAAGCGTTCAATCCCCGTTCGACGCGACCGATCCGGCTTCGACTCTTGATGAAATGCGTTCGCGCATTCGCGGCGTGTCTATAGATGACACTGCGCTGAGAGTTGCCGAGGCTGATCGAGAGATGGAAGCGGAGCGCGCCCGCGCTCGCGCTGACGAATTGCTTGCCAAGTACAAATCCGGAATCGGCGGAGTAGAAAAAGAAACGCCCCGGCCCGATCCTCCCGTTTCCGCGAAGGCTGATACTTCTACGCCCAATCGGGTGGATAAAGAAGATGACGCGGAACAGCCTAAGACCCTCGGCCCGGCCAAAGGCCCGACGCGCCCGATTGATTGATGTTGCGCGCAGGCATGGGCGCTAAAGTCGAAATTACTCAGCATGAAAATCTACGCCATAGATCACGTCCAGTTATGTATGCCCGCGGGCGGTGAGGATCAGGCCAGACGGTTTTACATCGCCGTGCTGGGGCTTGAAGAAAAACCAAAGCCGCCACTGCTCGCCCGTCGCGGCGGAGTCTGGTTCGAGCGCGACGCGCTTAAAATTCACCTCGGCATCGAACAGGATTTTCGACCCGCACGGAAAGCTCATCCCGCTTTGCTGGTCGAAGGCTTGAACGAACTCATTCGGAAATGCGAAGAGGCGGGATACCCGATCACCGAGGGCGAGCCGCTTTTGGGTTACACGCGAGCTTATGTCAACGATCCGTTCGGCAACAGAATCGAACTGATGGAAAAAGTGTAGACGCCTGCGAGCACGCGGGAGCGCGATTGCATGAGGATAGCGAATAAATCTTCATCGCTCTACTTCCCGATACATGCGCGCTGGAAGCGTGCGACATTGGTTAGTGACACATCTTCCGCCGCGTTAGCGGCGCGTTGATTTTAGCCGGGTCTTTCAAGGCCCGGTATCCTGATGCCAGTGATTTCTCGTCGCGTGAGCGACGATTGAATTTCCTCTCAACCGTCGCTCGCGCGACGCGCGATCCTTATCGTCTTGGTGTGCAGGCCATAAATGACCTGCCTAAAGTCAATCGCCGCTGACGCGGCAATGGTGTTGAAGGCTTCTCCGTTTGTATCAAAACTAATAGCCTGCGCCCCCAGAATCATTTCCCTTCGATGATTTCGATCTTCTCTATTCGGTCGCCGCGGGCCAGACGATTGACCACGCTCATTCCTTCCGTTACCTGACCGAAAACGGTGTAGCCGCCGTCGAGATGCGGCTGCGGCGAGTGCGTGATGAAAAACTGACTCCCTCCGGTGTCCTTGCCTGATAGCGCCATCCCGACAGCGCCCGTCCCGTACTGACGGAGATTTATCTCGCAGCGAATCTGATATCCCGGCCCGCCGTTCTGATCGCCCCGCGGGTCGCCCGTCTGCACGACAAAATTCGGAACCACGCGCATAAAATCAAGACCCGTGTAAAAACCCTTCTTCGAAAGCTGCATGAAATTATCCACCGTCATCGGCGCGTCCGATGCGAAAAGCTCTATGCGAATGTTGCCCTTCCGTGTATGAATCACAGCCTGCGGGTTCTTTTTCAACTCAGCGAGTTGAGCCAGACGACGCCAGTATGCTCGGTCGTGGCCGGTTTCAACTTTGCCTATCTGCACGCGCGTGTCAGCCTGCTCAGGGTTCAATCGTAAAAGTTCTGCGGCTTTCATCCTCACGACATAATCGGGATCGCGGCCCGGATCGGTTAAAACCATGATGTTGATCGGACGCTTGAGCTTGTCCAATGCTTCGATGATAGCTATGCGCGCATCGTTCATCGTATCGAGACGAGACGCGTCGAAGGCATCCTTGAGCGCCTTGAATATGGGATCGCTCGCATCGCCCGCTTCTCCGATGAGCGTCGCGGCAGTGGCCCTTATGATCGGGTCATCAGACTTGAGCTTTGCAAGGAGTGTGTCGATAAGCCCTGCGACTTTTGCCTGAGCCGCGGCGTTCAGTATGTCGGAGACGGCGCGATAATCGGGCTGGCCGTAGGTCTTGCCTGACAGGAGATCGAGCAGAATCGTTTTAGCTTTTTCTGTAGCGAGTTGTCCGAGTCCCTGCGCGAATGCGGACATAGCTTTCCAGTCGCCGCGCAGAAGATTGGCCGATTCCGGTATGTCGAAAAATGCAGCCTCGCCGAATTTCGCGACGGCTGTTTCGATTTCAGGATTCGAGTTTGCGCGCCCATCGACGAAACGGAGCGTTTTCAAAAACGGGAGCGCGCGCTCATCTTTGATATTGCCGAGCGCGGTGGCGATGAGCAGCAAGAGATTCTGCTCCGTCGGTGCGCCTTCCTTCGCGCGATTGAATGCGCGATAGCTCGCCATCAGTTTGTTGCCTGCTGCGATGATCGGATCTACGGCGCGAGCATCATTGATCGATCCCAAGGCATTTATCGCATTCGCCGTCACTCGTTCATCCGTGTCTGAGAGAAGTCGGATCAAGCTTTCGACAGCAGACTTGTCTTTCGCTGCTCCGAGAGCGCGGGCGGCGGTTGCGCGCACAATCGCGTTCTTATCATCGAGCAAAGCGAGCAGGGAAGGGACGGCTGGCGAGATGCCTTCGCGAATTCGCGCGAGCGCGTTTGCCGCCTGCCATCTCAAATCTGCATCCGTAGAGCGCAACTGCGCAGTGATGGCTTCTATGCTGGAAGGATGCTTGATCCGCAAAAGCGCAGTGAGCGCCATGGAAGCTGTGAACTTCGCTTCATCCGAAACCGCCTGATCTGCGGGCGGAAGGAGTTGCTTGAGAGTTTCAGCTATGGCGCTGATGGGATACTGGCCGAGCGTCTGTGCGGTCAATTGATTCGAAGCTATCTTGCCCAGAGCTTCAGCAGCGCGGGCGCGCACCTCATTGGATGTTTCGTTTTGAACCTGAAGGCGATCAAGCAATGCGGATACTGCGTAATGACTCTCCGTCTCGCCGAGGGCGAAAGCCGCCAGCGCGCGCATCTCCGCGCTGCGGTCGCCGTTGAGAACTTCTATCAAAACAGTGACCGCGCTCGGATAGCCTATGCGGGCGAGGGCGATGATCGCGCGTTTTTTCACTCCGCCGTGAGAGAGCTTGAGCATACTGAGAAGTTCGGTCGTGACGGTGCGCTCGTCTTCGAATTGAATTATTTTCGGATACAGCACCCTTTGAGTGCGGTCGCGTCGAAGCGAGGGTTTGGATGAGGGAACCGTCGTCGGCGGAGCCTGCTGCGCTATGAGCGAAGATGAGAGCAGGATAATGGTGATCGCGATGAGAGCAAATTTCTTCATCAGTCAAAACCGCAAGGGAGTATGGATTGAGAATCCGCGCCGGACAGTCAGACTTCCTTCAGCATAACACTTCAGCAATTGGCTCTTCACAATTGCGACAATATCCTGTCGTATTCCGCGTGCGAGCCTATCCAAAACCATATCATCGTATCATCCGTCTTGGTCCCAATTGCTCGCCAACCAATGCCTACGCGCACAGAGTATACAGGCTCTGTCGCGTGTACCTGCTTGAACTGAAGGCTGGCGTGCCATGGGTCTTTCTTCCAAAGACGATACGCTTCCTTAGCTTTGCGTTGAATGTGCCGAGGAAGCTGTTGAAATGCCTTTCTGAATCTTTCAGTCGTGTGAGAAGTCACTGCCTTCTTCTATGAGCTTCGTTTTACTTTGATTGAATTCAGCCAGAGCTTCCCCGGCGAGCATCGCCAGTTTATCCTGCGACTGAGCAAAGGCTTCTTCCCACTCTTCCTCCGAAGCAAGATCATCCAGCAACATCCTTGCAAGCGCGTCCTGATCTTTCTCCGAAAGTTTGGACGCTTCAGCAAATGCTTTCTCAAGGAGTTTTGTCATATCGATCTATTCCTCATGCCAGTTTCAGCTTATCGCAGATCGTCTCTCCGATACCAGCGCATCAGGGGCGGCTGATCTCTACGAGGTTATCGTAAAACGTCGCGCCCTCGCCCATATCGGTCAGAGCCTCGGAGACCGTGGCGTTTACATTTCCTCCGCCGGGGCTGAGCTTGTTCCACCAAATCGAGAGCGCGACCGCGACGCCCGTCTTCACGCGGTCTGAAATCTCGGCATAAAGCCTGCACTCGCCGCGATCATTCCACACTTTCACCTCGTCGCCGTCGCTGATGTCTCTTGCGCGAGCGTCGTCCCGGCTTATCTCAATCGTCGGGCGATGCTCCGCTTTTATGAAAGATTTCAGGTGCGAAAACGATGAGTTCAAAAACGAGTGCGCGGGCGGAGAGAGAAGCTGGATCGGAAATCTCGCGGCAAGGCTGGGCGCAGTCGCGGGCGACTCTCTCGGAGGAATGAAATCAGGCACGGGGTCGAGTCCGGCGCGGGCAAGCCGGGGGCTGTAAAATTCGCACTTGCCCGAATCAGTTTTGAAACCTCCGTCGGCGAAGGGCGCGAATACTTCAGGCAGGCTCAAGCGCGCCCATCCGTCGCGCTTGAGCCTTTCAAGCGTGATGCCTTCCATAGTCGCGTGGCCCGATGAAATCGCCTGACGAATTATCTCTTCATCCGAGTCTCGGAAACATTCTTCCTCGAATCCAAGCCTTTCGGCCATCAGTCGAAAGACTTCCGCGTTGGGCTTCGCTTCTCCCATCGGTGCGATGGCAGGCTCGTTGTAGACGAGATAATAATGCCCGTAGGGCTTGACCATATCGCGATGCTCAAGCTGAGTCGTTGCGGGTAAAAGTATATCTGCATAATCGGCGGTGTCTGTCTGAAATTGTTCGTGAACGACGGTGAAGAGGTCTTCGCGCATCAAGCCCTCGATGACTTTCGATTGATCGGGCGCGATTGTCGCCGGATTCGAGTTGTAAACATAAAGAGCGCGAACCGGAGGACGCGCTTCGAGCAGGGCTTCGCCGAGTCGCGACATATTTATCGTGCGCGGATTGCCGCGAATCAAATCAGGCCGCGTAAGCGCGTTGTCATCGAGCGCGAACAGTCCGCTCGTCGAGAGCAGAACTCCCCCGCCTGCTTGACGCCACGCGCCCGTGATCGCTGGCAGACAGGCGATAGTGCGAACGGCCATTCCTCCTCCCGCGTGACGCTGCAATCCATAGTTGATGCGAATCGCCGCCGGGTGAGTCGTGGCGTATTCTCTCGCGAATCGGACGATCTCTTCTTCCGTGATCCCACATATCGCGGCGACGCGAGCGGGCGGATACTCACTCGCGCGGTCTTTCAGATGTTCAAACCCGGTGGTGTGCCGCTCGATGTAATCACGGTCTTCGAGCTTTTCGCTGAGGATGACATTCATGACCGCGAGAGCGAATGCGGCGTCCGTTCCGGGTTGAAGTTGAATATGCTGATGGCAGCGGTCTATCGTGCGATTGCGATAAGGATCGATTCCGATGAGCCGCGCGCCCCGGTCGACAGCTTCTTTGATTTCGGGCCAGAGATGAATGTTCGAGGCGAGCGTGTTGGTTCCCCAAAGCACGATGAGCCGCGCACGATGAAAATTCTGGGAGTCGGTTCCCATTTTCTGACCGAGGGTGTAGCCGAGTCCTTCGCCTCCGGCTGAGGCGCAGATAGTTCGAGCAAGCAGACTGGCTCCGAGGCGATGAAAGAATCGCCTGTCCATGCTCGAACCGTTGACGACCCCCATCGTGCCGCCGTAGCTGTAGGGAAGAATCGATTCAGGCCCGTCCGGGGAATCGGCGATCTCGCGGAAACGCTCTGCGATTATGCCGAGAGCTTCGTCCCACGAGATGCGCGCGAACCGGCCCGCGCCTTTCGCGCCGACTCTTCTCTGAGGATAAAGCACGCGACCGGGGTGATAGACCCTTTCGGTGTAGCGAGAGACTTTCGAGCAGAGGAATCCTCTCGTGGGCGGATGCAAGGGGTCGCCCGTGAGTCGAGTGGCGCGGCCCGATTCTACTTCGACCAGCATCGCGCAGGTATCGGGGCAATCGTGCGGGCAGGCGGCGTGAACGATTTTTTTCATCAGCAATGAACCTCAAATGATATTCGTGATTATAGAGTAAGCGTCGCGAGTCTGGCGAGTCGAGAGAGTCGAGAGAGTCGAGAGAGTCGAGAGAGTCGAGGGCCATTTAGTTTTCCGGGATAACAATAGCCCGCATCGGGCGCAGATCAGGTTGATTTACGCTGATCCGATCCGTGTTCATCTGCCAATTGATCCGCGTTCTATTTCTGAAAATTAGAATCAGGATGCCTTGCTGCTCTTGGGGAAAGATGCCATCTCGGCGGACGATATCCCCGCACTCGCCAGACCCTCTGGACTCTCTGGACTCTCTCGACTTTCCTGACTCGCCAGACTCTTGGGCAGGGCGATCATTCGTTGTTGTCCGGCGTAGTGTGTCGTCTGCGAGTCTCTGAGGTTGCGCATCTTTTCGGTGATCTGGCGAATGCGTTCGGCGGATTCATCTATGACGCGAATCTTTTCGATTATCTCAGGCGGCAATCCTTCGGGGCGCAATTCGATCAGTTGAGCCTGTCCCATGATGGCCGTCAACGGATTATTGATTTCGTGGCAGACCGTGACGATTATCTCTCCTATAGCAGCGCGCCGTTCGGCTTCGACGAGCGCGGCCTGCGTTTCGCGCAAATCTTTTACGACTCTTCCAAGCTCTGAGTTCTGCCTGAGCAGGTCGGTGTTTTTACGGCCAAGTTCCTGATTGGCCTGTTGAAGCTGGCGAGTCCTCAATTCGGTCATGCTTTCGAGTTCCGCGTTGAGTTCGCGGAGTCGCTGATAGGCGATGGCGTTTTCAAGCGCGCTGGCCGTGTGATGAGCGAGCGTGCGCAGTTTGTCGAGTTCCTCACGGTCAAAAAGGCTGCGTGAAAGTTTTTCGCCCAGCAGATAAATCCCCGCGAGCCTGCCGCCCACCGACAACGGAAAACAAAGCGATGCGCCTTTGGGGATCGCTATCGTGTCGGTCGCGTCTTCGATTTCGGGGTAAATGATCGAAGTCCACAGATCGGATTTTGATTGCGCCTGTCGGACGATCTCATCGGATTTTTCGGCTATCGAAGCGTAGAGGCTCTCGGAGGAAGCGAAAATCTGGTAGTCATCTTTTGTTTTTATGACGATGATCGCCGCTCCCGAACAGGCGAATGCGCGCGGCACTTCAGTCACCAGAAGTTCGACGAGTTGCGGAAGCTGGATGACCTGACTGATCGAAAGGCTCAAATTTGAAAACGCCTTCGAGGTATTGACTGCGCCGCGATAAAACATCCGCGTGACCAGATGCTCCGATAATGACTTCAGCGGATTGAAGGCCAAAACCAACAGCACCGACGAGATGATGGCCCCCGTCACGGGATTGGGCCGCGAGGCGTTGCTTTCGATGATCCACAGTATCGCGAGAAAAGATGCGATGTAGGCTCCGGTCATCGCCGCCATCGTGATCGTGTAGACGAGGCTGCGGCGTATAAGCCCGTCTATTCCGAGCAGTCGGTATCGCGATATGGCTACAAGCACTCCGATGGGGATTGCCGTGTGCGTGAGCAGCAGAAATCTGTGATCGATTGGCTGAGGGATATTCAGAAGCGAGGGGATGAGAAAAAGCAAAAGCCACGGGCCGACTCCTACCGCTGCGCCCCACGCAAGCCATCGAATCTGATTCTTCTGCACGGGAGAGGCGACCTGTCTGTAGCTGCGAAACGCAATAAAGATAGGAAGCACGATCAACAGGCACATCATCAGGACGCGCGTTTGCCGCAATGCCCAGGGCGACTGTCCTCTGAAAGCGAAGAGCGCGGAGGCGAGGACGGCGGGAGCGAGATTGACTGCGTGCAGAAGATAAAGCGCCCACCGTCGGCGTGTGAACAGATTGTCGCGCGGAGGGAAGATGAGAAAGAAATGCAACAGAAGCCCGAAGGCGAAGCTGGTTGTGATCGGAGTTATAAACAGCAACGCGCCCAGCCGCTCGCCGCCCGACCTGACAGAAAGGTCTATGGCTAAGGTTATGGTTATCGCGCCTGCTATCAGCGCGTAGCAGATGACGCGCACCGATTGCAGGTTATAAGAATTCGTTCTGACTGACTGCGCCCTTGACCCGCTGCGCAGGAATATCATGGCAGCGGTTATGATGAAGACCATCGAGACGAAGAAGTGAAATCCGCCCTGAACGATCAGCCTCATCGCGCCCAGAGGACGGAGCGGAACTTCGACTTTTATGATTTGACCCGCGCGCTCCACTTCGTAGACGGCTGATTGAGGAGTCGCGTCGAATTCACGGAAGAACTCACTCATCGGCCTGACGAGCCTCTCGCGGATCGGAGTTCCGTTGACCGCCAGTATTCGGTCGCCCACTTCAAGCCCTGCGGCTTCGGGGGCGATTCGCCCGGTGACTTTGAGCGAGAGATTCGACTGACCGCTCTTCGTATAGCCGTCCATCGGAGAGGAGGCATAGAGCGAGAAAACAACCATCACCAGCCCCGAAGCCAGGAACGCCAGCAGCCAGAAGGCAGCATCTTCAGTAATACTTTTTAATCGGCTGACTTTCATCCGTCTCTGCGCCCGCGCTCACGAAGAGGGAGTGAACCTGAGGAGAAGCGCGTCAGTTAAACCTGGATAACCGCCCGAAGCATATTCGCTCGATAGGCAAAAATCAATAGTAGAAATCCGAAGAGACGAGGCTTGAATCTACGTGCGGGCTTTTCGTTTTATTGATGCTCTACAGTCAGGTCGTTTAATTCCAGTTCAGATCGAACTGACAAAAAGGCTGGCCCTTTCCCGAACAACTCGTCTCTTTGACCTCGACGCTCGACGCGCCGCAAAGCTCTATGGCGCGGACATAAAACGCCACCGCCACTTTGCATATCGCCACTGTGGAGCGCGGCTCGGCGATCCTCACCATGCAACGACCCGCTTCGTAATAGGCTATTTTCATATCAGCCGGATTATTCCTCATCGCATGCATAGTGACCATTTTTCTGACGAGGTCTTCAGGGTCTTTGCCGCGAAAGGCTTTGTACGTGGTTGAAAAAGACTGCTCCGCCGAATAATAGCCGATTCGCGTATAAACCGATTCGTCTCCTCCGGCAGCCGTCTTGCAAATAGCGATCATCAGGTGATCATAAAGCTCTATTTCATACCATGCGGTATCGAGAATGATCTTGAGTTCGAGTTGGTCGAACGAGTCCATCGAATCGATCACCTGTCGAACCATCGCCTCGCCATAATGGTCTTTCAAAAAAGCGAGCTTGTTGCTGATCTTGCCGCCTTTGACTCTTCCCATAGAAACCGTTCTTTGTGTATCGGCATTCTTCGCGGCGGGGGCAGAAGCGTGGGCAATATAATATGGCGCAAAGAAATTAACAATACTTACTTCCCGACAGCAGGGAACTTGAACGGCAACGTGTCAGGCACGACCATCACCTCGGTCGTGAACTTGAACGGATATTTCCCGCCGCTCGTGAAAACCAACTCGACGAAAAACGCCGTGAACCCTCCGGCAGGCTTTTCGACTCGCGCGACATAAACGCCCGGTCTCGTCTCTTTGAGCGGCACGGAGGTGTAGGCTTTGCCTATCACATCCAATCGAAAATCGCGCGCCTTCGGGTTTGTCGCCTGCCAGAGATTGACCTCTGTGGGTTTGTCTTTGACCGTCACCGTGAGCGATCCGTCTTTTTCTTTCTTCCACGAAAAACGCGGGCGCGGTCGGTTGTTGAGAATCGATTCATAAAACGCGACGAGGCTATCTATGGCATCCGTCCCCGCGAGGTTGTGCTTGCCGTTAGGCACATATCGCAGGTGCTTTTCCCCTTGAAGCGCGCCGAAATAAAACTGCGAGTTGTCGGGCAGGAAGAACTCATCGCCCGCAGCGTTGAGGATGAACTTTGGAATTTTCAATCTTTCGCGATGGCGATAATTATAAGGGTCTTCGATGGCAAGTATTCGCTGATATTCGGGAGTGCCTACTTTGTCGGGAAACAGTTTGTGATTGACATAATCCTTGAGCGCGGGCGAAAAGAATCCGTAGGCTTCGAAGTGATGCCGGGTGATCATTTCGGAATTGAGCGCATCGATTACTATCGGCGCGATGGCGATGACTCGTTTATCGACAGCGCCGACGAGCCACGTCGTCCAGCCTCGCTTCGATCCGCCCGTGACGACGAACTGATCTATATTGACTCGCCCGCCCTCGTCGCTTCGCAGAAATTCCTGAATCGCATCCATTGCGCGCACGCCGCTCTTGACCATAGCCAGCCGAACGAGCCACTGATCGTCGCGCGTCTGCATATGTTTTATCCGCGTGTAAGCTATCAGGTCGTCTTCTGAGCGGCCCACCTCTTTCGAGTCGGAAAAAAAGAGAGGCTGATTCGGAACCATGCCGAGTTCGGCAACGACCGTATTCGTCTCTAAAGCGAGCCTCAATGTTCTGGCCGAGATGGTTTGAGGCATCGGGTTTTTATTATTGCCGCCGCCGATGACGAGCAGAGCCTTGTTGCTCGCCACGCGTTCAGGCTTGACGATGGTGAGCCAGTGTTTCCACACGGGGCGGTCGACTTCAGCCGCGCTTCGCCACGTCTGCGAGGTCAGTTCCAAAACGAACCCGCGATAGCCTTCGCCCGACAGCGTGTTCGCCAGTTTCCACCCATAACTCGAATCAGGCTTCGCGATGTAGCGATCAAGAGCAGTCTCCTGAGCGGCAGCCGTGATGGAGAGAAACGCGATAGCGCAAAGCAACAAACTTTTTCGATTCATAACTCACCTCTTTGTTTTTCGGATATCGGCGATGGCGGCGCGTTGAGTGTATCGATGAGCGATTATTGAGTCAACTCCCGTTTGGTTCGCACGGACGGGCCATAGTATTCTGCTGTCTCACTGAAAAAGCAGTGGCGCAAGCTGTTAGCTTGCGCGCCTTGAAAGGGCGAGATTTGGAGCCACGCAAGCTAATACACTGGAAACTATGTTTTTAAACTTTTCTGCGATTTGAGATTTCTAATTTGATAGGGCAGAAAAGCTGCTTCAACCGTGTTGGCTTATTGAATAAAAGTCGAATTTTTTAGTTTCCAATGCACTAACAGCTTGCGCCACTATTCTTGAGGAGACGACGCATGAAACTCTGGGGAGGAAGATTCAAAGGCGAGGCCGACGCGGCTTTCGCCAGATTCAATTCTTCATTCGCTTTCGACCGGCGATTGATAGAGTCTGATATCACCGGCAGCCTCGCGCACGCCGAAGCTCTGGCGAAGGCTCAGGCGATCACTCGTGAAGAAGCCGATCAGATAGCCGCGGGGCTTAAAGAAATTCTGCGCCGCTCTAGCCAAGAAGAAAATTATTTAGACCATCGGACTGCCGAAGATGTTCACAGCTTCGTCGAATCGGAGCTTGTCTCGATCATCGGCGAAGCGGGTTATAAACTCCACACGGGCCGCAGCCGCAATGATCAGGTCTCGACTGACACCCGCCTGTTTCTGCGCGCCGAGATTGATCGACTCGATTCGTTGATAAACGATTTGCAACGCGCGCTCATAGAGCTTGCCGAAGCCAACCCGGACACGATCATTCCCGGATACACACACCTTCAGCGAGCGCAGCCTGTTTTGCTGGCTCACTATCTTCTCGCTTACTTCGAGATGTTGAGACGCGACCGCGCGAGACTTGTTGAGATTCGCGCCCGCGTCAATCAACTGCCTCTCGGCGCAGGCGCGATTGCCGGAACAGGTTTTCCCATAGACCGCGAATGGGTGGCAAGCAGATTGGGATTTGCGGGCGTGTGCCGAAACAGCCTCGATGCCGTGAGCGACCGTGATTATGTGATTGAATTTATCGGCGCGTCGGCTCTCACGATGGTTCACCTCTCTCGACTGGCTGAAGACTTCATAATTTATTCGACTGCGGAATTCGGATTTATAGAACTGAGCGACGCCGTAGCTACGGGATCATCGCTTATGCCGCAGAAGAAAAATCCCGATTCGCTCGAACTAATTCGCGGCAAAGCAGGGCGCGTATTCGGTCATCACGCGGCCTTGCTCGCCACTTTGAAAGCATTGCCTCTCGCCTACAACAAAGACATGCAGGAAGACAAAGAAGCTCTCTTCGACACGATTGACACGCTTTCGGATTCGCTCGTCGTGATGGCGACGGTGTTGAGACAGGTGAGCGTCAGGAGCGAGCGAATGCGCGAAGCGGCATCGCGTGGCTTTCTCAATGCTACGGACTTGGCAGATTATCTCACGCGGCGCGGGATGGAATTTCGGCGGGCGCATGAACTGGTTGGCCGCGTGGTCAGCTACGCGATAGATCAGGGAAGGCCGCTCGAAGAAATCACCCTTCTTGAGTATCAGAGTTTTTCCGCGCTCTTCGAAGACGATCTTTACAACGCGCTCAAACTCTCGCATTCGCTCGCCTCGAAATCCGCCGTGGGGGGAACCGCGCCCGAACGAGTCCGCGAGGCGCTGCTGAAAGCGAGGAGTGAAGTCGAATAAAGCCGCTTTGCGGGCAACGACAGGATTTCTTCAATCGTCAGGTAGCGCATCAGGTCGAACGAGTTCAGCCGAGGTGGCCACCGTATGGGCGTGCGACACTGGAATCGCGGCTAACACCGATTCGCTCGCTCCGCTGCGCGCCGAATTACGGCCATGCGCGTTTTCAGACTTTGCCTGTTGAGAGCGACGTTTGGTCCACCTTGTCTACTCGCTTCGCTCATTCCGGCTCCGGAGAGCGTTTCTTCGCGCGTTCAGCCTTCGCCAGAGAAATGATCTCCTTGAGTCTGCCTTTCATCGGCTCGACCGAAACGCCGGCGCTCTCCTCGCAGATCGCTAGTACGCGCTTGTGCTGGAACGCATTACTGGCGAGGGAGAATCGCGCAGCGCCGCCCATCAAAAGCTTCATTTCGTGGCTTTCCTCCAACCACGCCAGCGCCTCGATAATCTCGCGCACGTACTTAGCATCTCCCGTTGCAAAGAACGCCGCCCAGCGGTCATCAAGGTCTGCCGGTGTAGTTATCCCGGCGGCGATAGAGTCGTTTCTCGGCGGCGCGTTGATGACGCGAGCGCATGCTTGTGTGCCGCATCGACGCAGCGCTTCTGAAATGAATGCCTGTTGGCTGGCAGGCAGAGATGGCAGCTTGCGCGCTACGTCCCGGACTACTTCGTCGTTTTGGGCGAGAACTTTCGCATAGAACGTCCGCAGTCCCCCACGGTTCACTTCGTCAGCAAGCGATCTCCTCTTCGCCCGCTGGAGTTCGCGATCCATCACGGCAAGCGATGGGAGTATGAGTTCAGGGCGCGGCTTGAGGTAATAGTAAGTCAGCCAGAGTTGAACCTCTTCAGGCGAAGGTTACGCCGCCTCTGACTGAATGGCCAACATGAGAACAATGTTTAGGATCATAGGCTTGCTCAGTTTGAATAGCCCAACGTCAGGCATCAGCGGGCGCGCGAACGGCGCTGAAAGAAACCCTACGAAATTGTTAAGCGCGGTGGACTGCCCGCTATGGGTTCGAGAAATCCAACTTGTCAGAAAAGAAACCGAGTAGCCGCGTCTCCAATCGCTCTCTAACTTTATTACCGTGGTTTCCGCCCTCGTAAACCTCGAACACGTGCGGGATTTGCCGATCTGCCAGAGCCTTCGACAGCGATGACGTGGCGCTTCGGATGTGCGAGAACTCCTCCTTCTGCCCGTAATCGAGGAATATCCCTCGCAGGCGCAAGAGGTTCTGTTTATAATCCTCTACCATGTAGAGCGGCATCTTCGACTGCCATTTCGCATACACGGCATCGTTCTTCTGGATTCGCCCGTCGCGCTCATGAAAGGGCATGTCGGTGTAGAGCGGTGCGCGCCCGGGGTTAGGAGAGAAAGCAGCCGATAGCGCCACGAAGGCAGTAGTGAAAAAATCTTCCGATGATCTCGGCTCCCTCGGTACCTGCTCTCTAGCGGTGAGGCGCAACACCCGCGCCCAGACAGGATTCGTTTCGCCCAAGTCTCCTTCGAGGCCAAAGCAGCACGGACTCAGCGCGTAAATGGCGCTGAATATCTCCGGGTGCTTCATTCCGAGTACCGTCGCTCCGTATCCGCCCATCGAATGTCCCGCTATGCCGCGGCTCGACGAGCGGGCCAGAGTCCGGTAGTTCGCGTCCACGTAGCCTACAATGTCGCGGCAAATGTAATCCTCCCAATTTCCGGTCACTGCGGAGTTTGAGTAGAAGCTGCCGCCATAGGCATTCCTTGCGCTTGGCGCGACGACGATCATTTCGCGAATCCTGCCGCCGCCCATCATCGAGTCCAGCAGGGGTGGAATGTTGAATCTGGAGGGGCCTTCGCCTGACCATGTCTTGCTGTCACCGCCGAATCCGTGCAGCAGATAAATGGTCGGATATCGTTTAGACGGCGAGGTGTCATAACCTGGGGGCAGGTAAATGGCTACGCTCTGCTCGACCGGATCGCCCAACAGATTCCCTTTGAGCGAGGGAGCGGCGACCCTGACTTCAATCACTTTTCCCGATGCGGCGCGGCGCGCAGCCTCTTGCCCTAATGCAAGGGATATGAACAAAGTGAGTAAAACGATGTTAATGGCAATTGTGTACGCTCTTTTGGTAGTCATAGCCTGTCACCTCAAGTCTTTGAATCTCACGATCACCGCAGAACTGAACACCGGTTCCAAGCTGATGCGAAGCGGCTAACTAGCGGTTGCACCGGAGTCCGCGCAGCCAGCTTGTCTGGTATTCTTCAGTTCGATCGCGCGGGCCCGGTGAACCTTGTGTTAGCCGCCCTTTCTCGTGAGTTCCGATGACTTGAGATCGAGCGCGCTTCGACGAGGGTCTTCCCCATCATAGCGAATTCCGATCTGCGCGCCTGGCTCGATCCCCACTGGCACGTCGAAGGTATTCACGGTGCCGTGATATTGCATTCCACCGACACTGTAATCGTATCGAACGATCCAGGGATGCCGCCCATTCACCCGCACGCTGACGTTTTGCTCCACTGATGTGATCGTACCGGTCGCCGGCCTCCCGTACTTCCGAAGCGCCTCACCCCTGCGAAGTGACGCGACCCGTCGCCACCCGAGCGTCATACCAACTACAGCGAAACCCGCGCCGATGCTCAGAAAGGTCACGCCTAGAACCCAATGTGGCTCACCCACGGTCGTCGACCGATCGGTTGCTTCATTCGCTAAGAGTGCAAACGCGAAGCCTGCGCCCGCTGTAAGGAACGCCAGCCCGATAATCGAGAACACCAGCGCGACTATGCCCGAACCCCTCGCGAAGAAATCACGTGCTTGTGGCATTCACTTCTCTCTCCTTCCCACTGTCTTGCTTCGTTCACGCGACTGGCTGGCGGCTAACAATTGATTCTACAGTTTCTGTATATCTCCCCGATATCAGAAAATTCTGCTCTGCTCAGGAGTCATGCCGGTTTGCATGAAGCTATCAAAAAAAACCGGACTCATCATACTCCCGTGATTAAGTACGCGACAAGTTTTTTACATCGACTCCCGGCCTTTGTTGTTATTGATTATTTCATACTGACTTCATCGCTGTGTAACTCTTCTCGACTATCATCCCCCGTTGAACGAGCAGCCCCCGGCAATTTGCTGGAACAATCAGTTTTACAGACGCCGATTCACCTTCAGCCAGGCGGAGCAGCCTCCATCATGGATCGTAGAGCGAGCCGCCCGGATACAGGTCTGTCCGAAATCAACCTGCGCGCCCCGTGCGCGTCAAGCGAGTCGGGTCGAATGAAGAAAACACTTTCTCGAACGCACGCTCTGGACTCGATGATCCTCGTAAAACTCTTGGACCCGACAATCGAAACGGAAGTCACACGGCTCATCAAAGAAAAAGTTTCGGGGATCGATATCCTCACGTCGCGCGATCTTCCTCGATTGTTCGCTCGCGGCACGCCCGTACTAAACCGATTTCTCGAAATCGTGATCGCGCTGTCGGTCATCGTCAGCGCGCTCGTAATTCTTCTTTCGATGTACGCGACGATCATCGAGCGGACGCGGCATATCGGAATACTGAAAAGCCTCGGCGCATCGAGGTTCTGGATTGCGACTGAGATTGAAAAAGAAGCGATGGTGATTTGTCTGACCGGCGCGCTTGTGGGAGTCGTCATCTCAGCCGTAGCCGGAGTAGTGATCGAAAAAGTCAGCGGGCAGCAGGTCGAACTTCAACCGCGATGGCTCGTCTATACATTGATGATGAGCATCGTATCGGGCATCATCGGCGCGCTTTATCCCGCATTGCGCGCAGCCAATCAGGACCCCGTCCGCGCGCTGGCCTGCGAGTGATATTGCCGGGAAGCGCGTCGACGCGGCTTGTGACCGAAATTCATTTGTTCTTGATTAGCTCTTCTACTGTGAGTTCAATATCTTTTGCGATCTGTCGTAGAAGAGTTGGCGAAATGTCTCTTCCTGCGTGAAATGGGACAGTTGTGCATCGTCCATCCGAGTGACGAAATTGTTTGTGAGAGCCGCGCTGTCGGACTTCTGCAAATCCAAGTTTCTCCAGTATAGCCACGACTTCTTTAGGTTTGAGTATGGGATACTTGCCCACGCCTCAAGCTACCTTTACCGTTTGAATGCCGATGAATTCGGCTTCTATCTTAGGCTCGTCGTCTTCGAGGAGCATTGCTATGACTTCCTGTAGGTTCCGATTCAGTTCGTCTAAAGTTTCGGCCTGTGAGTGTGCGCCGGGAAATCCCGGCACATAACCGACGTACAGACCCGTCTCAGGGCATCTCTCTACGACAGCAGTAAACGTTTTCATATTCATTCTCCGCGCACAGAATATCACTGGCTATCATAGGCGTCCAACAAGCGGGTAGGCGCGAGCAGCGCAAGTAGAGCGATGGGAAACTCGCTTCGCGCGCCCCGGTTGACGCGATTGTTAACTGGCAGACTTGGAGATACTAATCCATTCTCGGATTCGCTAGATATGAAGCAACTTTCATTTGAGCCTCAATCGACTCACATAATTCTACGAGATGGCAGGCCACTGAATGGCAATAGCTCAACGCTTCTGGACCAGAATCAAAGTCGAACGCGCTTCGACTCTGTTCATGCGGGTTGGCTGGGAGCTTGACGGTCATTCCCCAACGATCTCCATGCCAGTTCATCCAACAAGTAGTCTCGCCATCGTTTAAGGGGTCATAGTGCGCTACGCAGTTCCGGTAGTCCGCCAGCTTCTTGCCAAATGCCTTCCAGCTTTTATCCAATTCGGTAACCAAGAGCGGCGGGATATTGTGCGGCGATTTGACGACTTTTCGAAATGAATTCCATTTACCAGTCGCTCCCGGATAATGATAATGCTTCCATAGAACGTCTTTAATTGATTCATAAACTCGACGAGATGCTCCAAGAAATGCGTCTATCTCATAGAATATCCTCGGATCACCAGTGTTGCCTCGTGTAGCTGTCCCAAGGGGATGCTTGCGTTCGAATATTTGCGTGAGCCTGACATAGAGATCTATGAGCCGGTTCAGGTGATACAGCGTAGCCAGCACGCAATATCTTAAGTCATGCTCCTCATAATAGTCTGCCAAGTAGCAAGACCCTTTGACATCGGCCAAGTGAACAGCCCGTTCGTTCAGGGACTGCTCATTGAAGTCAACGATGGAAAGACTGTATCCCGAATAAATCGGTAGTTTGGCTGTAGCAATCAGAGCCAATGATTTCGGGTATTCATCATCCTCAACCGCTATGCCATGTTCGTAGATGTTTGTTTTGGAGGAATATGCTTCGCTCATAAGTAACTCAAAGCTATTTCACTACGACAAGACCGCTAACAAACCATTCAACAATTTCTGCATATCTCCCCGACATTGGAAGATTTTCATCTGCTCAGGATTCGTCACTGTTTGAATGAAACTATCAGGCTTATCATACGTCCGCGATTGAATACTCGACAAGATTGTTCCTGCTGGGAGCCGAGGATCTTTGCCTGCATGTGTTGGCGCGATATGTTATCAGGGACGCATGAATTCTTCAGTCCGGCGGGCAAGGATGCCCGCGCTCCCAGCCGCTCAGTTCACCTGTCGATTGCGACCTTCCCAGTAAGGCTTGCGAAGCTCGCGCTTCAATATTTTCCCCGACGGATTGCGCGGCAATGCCTCTACGAAATCGATTGACCTCGGCGCTTTGTAGTGCGCCATCCGTTCGCGCGCAAACGCGATGATATCTTCTTCCGTCACCTCTGCGCCTGCTTTCTTTACGACTATAGCTTTGACCGCTTCGCCCCACTTTTCATCAGGCACGCCGATGACTGCGACATCCGCGACCGCAGGATGAGAAAACAACGCGCTTTCGACCTCCGCCGGATAGATGTTCTCCCCGCCGCTGATGATCATATCCTTGAGCCGGTCGTGAATGTACAGATAACCCTCTTCGTCGAAGTACCCCGCGTCGCCCGTGTAAAACCATCCGTCGCGTATGGCCGAAGCCGTAGCATCGGGCAGGTTCCAGTATCCTTTCATCACCTGCGGCGAGCGGCACACTATCTCGCCCACTTCACCCGCCGCGAGCGCGCGGCCTTCGGCATCGACTACGCGCACCTCAACCACATCGTAAGGTTTTCCGCACGAACGCATCTGTTCATTTCCATCCGCGTCATGTTCTTCAGGCGCAAGATAAGTGAAAGCTCCGGTCGTTTCCGTCAAGCCGTAGACCTGAGCGAATCCGCACTTGAAAACCTTCATCGCCGAGCGAAGCAGATCGATAGGTATGGGCGATGCGCCATAGACGATCAACTCCAGGCTCGAAAGATCGGTCTTCTTGATGTCAGGATTCTGAAGCAGGAAAAGTATCAATGCGGGGACGAAAAAAGTTTTCGTGACTCTGTGACGCGCGATCACCTGCAAAATCTCGACAGGAGAAGTTTCGCGCGTGATGACCGAAAGCGCGCCGATGTAAAATCCGACGAGTCCCCAGCCCGTCCCGCCTATGTGATAAAGCGGCATACAGACCAGATTGACATCCTCGCTCCGCCAGTTTCCCCACAAGCGAACGCCGACGGGAAGCAAGGCGAGGAAATTATCACTGGTCAGTTGCGCCCCCTTGGGATTGCCCGTAGTTCCCGATGTGTAAAGCTGCAATGCCACATCCGAACCCGCGATTTCAAGCATCGGGTCCTGGTCTCGCTGTCGGTCGCGCCACACTTCGTAGCTTTCCCAGCCCTCGCGCGAGCCATCGAGCGCGATGATTTTTTTCACCGTTTTCAGATCGCCGAGAATCTGCTCGATGTGCGAGAAGAACTCTTCGCCGACGAAGAGTATTTCAGCCATCGCGTCGTTGATGACATAAGCCATCTCTGCCGGGGCCAGTCGCCAGTTGACGACAGAAAGCACGATGTTGGATTTGGCTGCGCCGAAGAGAACTTCGAAGAAGGAATCGGAATTCTTATCGAGCAGCGCGATTCGCGTTTCAGGTCGCAGTCCTTCATCGATCAATCCGTTTGCCACTCGGTTCGCGCGCCGGTCAAGCTCGGCGAAAGTAGTTTCGCGACCTCGAAAAACCATAGCCACTTTATTGGGTCTGGTCTTAGCGTGAACGCGCAGTATGTCGGCGACTACTCGAATTTCGGATTCGTACATGGCTTCCTCTCAATAGTTGTGATGCGGCTTTGCCGCTTTGATGTGCGGAGAGGCTCAGCCTCTCCGGGAGATATCGTCCCTGTTTCCTTTCACGGCTGCGCCGCCAGCGAAGGCGCAGCCTTCGGAAAAACGAAAACCATCGCTGTCGGAAAGCCGAAGGCTTTCCTCACATCCTCGCGGCAGAGCCGCAGTGTTTTTGTTTTCATCACCGCGGTACGTCAATCGCTTTTCCAGCGATCAAAACAGGCAGTCCCGCTTTCTTCAACGCCTCGTTCATCTGAGCGACGGTTTCGTTTATGAACTTGTTCACTTCGTTGACCCGCTGCGGAACTTCCGCCGCAACCTCATCGAAGGTTTCGCGCTGCGCGGGTGTGGGCGCGGCGTTGACTCCATCGATGGTGAAGAAGAGATTGAACAGCTTATCGATGAGACGCGGGGGTTCCCCAAATCCCAGACTCGGCTCCGGCATGCGACCCATCTTGTCCGAGAGCGCATCGATCTGTTTGACATAATCGCCGATCATCTTCGCCTGCTCGGTCGCGGTATCAGGCAGACGATCCTTGACGGTTTTTTCTATCTGCTGAAGCTGCGCCTTGATGCTGTCGAGCGTTCTGAGAGATTCGTTTATCGAAGAGATCATATCCCGCAGCCGCGATGATAGATCAAAAACGGTTCGCAGTTCCGACTGCTCGACTTTAAGCGTCGGATCGAGCCGCACTTCGACGCGCTTCTCAATCGTTTTATCACCAACCGTGAGCTTCACCGTATAAGTTCCCGGCAAAGCCTGCGGCCCGCGCGGGCCGCCGCCGAAAAATGAATCGCCCTGATCCGTCGATGGGCGACGTTGTTTCGGAGGATCATAAGCCAAATCCCACGCCACGCGATTGAGTCCCTTCTCAGTGGGCGCACGAAGAATTTCGCGAATCCGCTTTCCGGCTGAGTCGAAAACTTCGAGCTTGAGTTTCTTTCCTTCAGCAGGCTTGTCCTTGAGGTAATAAGTTATCAGCGCGCCGTAAGCCGTGTTGGGGCCGGTGAAAGGTTTGTCGCCGATGCCGTAGCGCGTGAACATAGAAGAAAATCTCAGGGCCGGACGGATATCGAACAAGTGCGCGTCGCTTGCAGCTATCTGCGCGTTCATCTGCTGAAGGGGAGTCGCATCGTCGAATATCCAGAGGCTCCGCCCGTGAGTCGCAAGTATCAAATCGTTTTCACGCGGATGAATTTTGATGTCGTGAACTGAGACGTTTGGAAAGTTTTTCAGATTCATCGGCAGCCAGTTCGCGCCGTTGTTGTAAGAGGCGAAGAGTCCCAACTCCGTCCCTGCATAAATCAGATCGGGATTCCGCGGGTCTTCGCGCACGACCTGAAGGTAAGCCTTCGCAGGAAGATTTCCGCTGATATTTTTCCACGACTTTCCGCCGTCGGTCGTCTTGAAAATGTAAGGGCGAAAATCATCGAACATATGCCGCTCGAATGCGACGTAAGCCGTATCGAGGTTCGTCCGCGAAAGTTCTATGTGCGAGACAGGCGAAGCGGCAGGCATGGAAACATTTTTGATTATGTTGTTCCACGTCTTTCCGCCATCCATCGTGATTTGCAGATTGCCGTCATCCGTCCCGGCCCACAGCACGCCCGCGCGCACGGGCGATTCGGCGAGGCTGATGATCGTCGAGTAAAACTCGGCCGATGAATTCTCGAATGCGACAGGGCCGCCCGCGTCTTTGAGTTTTTCCTGATCGTTGGTCGTCAGGTCATTGCTGGCCTTAGCCCACGTCTTTCCGAAGTCCGTAGATTTGAAAACGATGTTGCCGCCGAGATAGACGGTGTTCTTGTCGTGAGGCGAGACGAAGAAAGGCGCGTTCCAGTTGAAGCGATATTTTTGATCCTTCGCCGCGCCGCCCGCCGAGAGGTAAGTGGCGACGAGTTGCTGCTCGCGCGTGCGGAAATCCGTTCGCACGATGTTGCCGCCCTGAGATTCAGAAAGGTAAAGCTCAGGGTCGTCTTCGTGATTGAGGGTCTGGAATCCGTCGCCGAAGCTGACCATTCGCCAGTCGTCGTTCATAATTCCGGCAGGCTCGCGCGAACGACTTGGCCCTGACCAGCTTCCGTTATCCTGAAGCCCGCCCATCACATAATAAAACGGAAGTCGATTATCGGCGTGAACGTGATAGAACTGGCCTATGGGAAAATTATTCGCGTAGTCCCACGTCTCGCCCTGATCGTAAGAGACGGCAACGCCTCCGTCCTGACCCTGCCACAATCGTTTCGGATTTCGGGGATCGATCCATAGCGCGTGATAATCGATGTGCGTGCGGCCAGTGATGGAGCGAAACGATTGGCCTCCGTCTATCGAGACGAACAAAGTAGAGGCGACCGCGTAGATTCGATTTTCATTCACGGGGTCTACGCGAAGGTCTGTGTAGTAAAAACCGCGAGAGACGATTGAAGGATTCTTCGACACCTGAGTGAAAGTTTCTCCGCGATCAGTCGAGCGATAAAGCGTCCCTTCTTTCGATTCGACGATGACGTACACAGTATTGGTGTTGGAAGGAGCGACTTTCACGCCGATCCTTCCCATGAGCTTGGGCAATCCTTCGGTTAATTTTTTCCACGTCCTACCGCCATCGATAGATTTGTAAACGCCGCCTTGCTCGCTGCCGCTTCTGTGAGTCCACGGCTTGCGCTCGAAGCTCCACATTCCGGCATAAAGAATATTCGGATTCGACGCGTCGATTTCGAGGTCTGAGACTCCATGCTCGCGGTCTATGTAGAGAGTCTTCTGCCAGGACTTGCCGCCGTCAGTGGTCATAAAGACGCCGCGCTCTTCGTGCGGGCCGAATGCGTGGCCGAGTGCGCCGACATAAACTATGTCAGGGTTTTGAGGATTGATGACTATGCGCGATATGCGTTCAGAATCCCTGAGTCCCATGTGCTGCCACGTCTTTCCGCCGTCGAGAGATTTATAAACGCCGTCGCCGAACGAGACGGAATTGCGCGTGTTCGATTCGCCCGTTCCCGCCCATATGACTTCGGGGTTGTTCGGGTCGAGCGCGAGATCGCCTATCGAGATCGTGCTTTGTCTCTCGAATATGGGAGTCCACGTAGTTCCGCCGTTTGTAGTTTTGAAGATACCGCCCGAAGCCGTGCCGACATAAACTATCGCGGGATTTCCAGCGACGCCTTCTACGTCACAGGTGCGCCCGCCCATGTTGGCAGGGCCGATGCTGCGCCATTGAAGCTGTTCGAGGAACTTGACATCGAAAGGCGCGGAATTGTTCTGGGCTTGAGAGTGAATTTGAAAGAAAGCGATGAAAGTGAGCGCGACGATCAGAGAAACCTTGAATCGATTTTGCACCGAGTTACCTCCCCGTTGAGCCACTGTCTGATTGGAAGTTGGAAGAATAAAACAGGAATCCTCAGTTAGTCCATGCGCGGATAGATGCTCGTCGCCTCAGCGACGATTGAATAATTCAGCCGTCGGCGTCGAAACACATGCTTACAGCCACGTCGCCGCTACGCGCCAGCAGCGACCGCATTACTTTTTCATGACCATGCGAATTTCTTCATGTGACTCTGCGGCCATATATCGTATAAGCTCTATGCGACAAATTTGCTCATCATCGGAGGATTGAAGGATGACGCCGGATCATTCACAGGCGGCTGATGACGGCGATGTTCAAACCGCGCTGTCGCTTGCGCGGTATCTTGTGACGGGCGCCGCGGGCTTTTGTCTGGCGAGCCTCTGCGTCTTCGCCACTGTAGCATTCGCCGAACGATGGATGTACAACACACTCGGACTCGCGGGCGCTTACATTGTCTGGACATTGCTCTTCATATTGCTCGGAGGCGGAGTCCTAAGCCCGCTCCTTGTAGGTCGCCGTCCTGGATGGTTTTACGTTTTGTTCAGCCTTGCTTTTCTCGCGTATGCAATCGGCTGGACGGGCGCGTATTTCACGCTTCGAGGCGCGGCGGGAGAATGGGCAGGCTCTTTTGCGGGGTCTGTTTTGATGGGGCTGGTTTTCGCCGTGGGCTTCAAGACCTTGCCCGCTGCGCCGAGTTTGTGCGCCTTGCTTTTCGTCGCAAACTCCATCGGGTATTTTTCAGGCTCGGCCCTCAACGACTCAGTAGGCGGAAAGACGGGGATGTTATTGTGGGGCGCTGCCTTCGGGCTGGCTCTGGGAGCCGGTTTGGGGGCGTCGCTTTACATCGCTCAATCCCGGCGCGCAAATGAATCTGTGCCTGAACCAAGAGAGTCGGACAGATGACGAAGGGCGAACTGCTGACAAGGCTGACCATCTGGATAGCCCTCGCCGGATACTTCACGGGAGTCGTCGCCCTGAAACTTTCCCGCGACAGGCGCAAATGGGAACAAGCAGCGAGGCTGGCCTGGACTATCGGCTGCTTGAGCCTGCTCGTTCACGTCGCGTGCGCTTTCCACTTCTATCACGGTTGGAGTCACGATGCGGCTTATCGCGAGACTGCGCGACAAACATCGGAAGTGACCGGACTAGACTGGGGCGGCGGTTTGTACATCAACTATGCGTTTGTCACGGGCTGGGTAATAGATGTTGGCTCATGTTTCCTCAGACTGCGGAGAATGCGAAGCGTTCTGGCCGCGTCAGCGGCCCCATGATTTTAGCCGTGTCTTTCAAGGCACGGAACCCCGACAGCAACACGTCTCAGCGTCGCGC